>Ga0326727_10004725_pt1 | contig 40279 bp, 33 predicted proteins | sample MB2enrmetagenome_FD_207643 | JGI IMG/M metagenome (GOLD analysis project Ga0326727, IMG submission 207643) | Lab enriched peat soil microbial communities from McLean, Ithaca, NY, United States - MB29MY | ecosystem: Environmental > Terrestrial > Soil > Wetlands > Peat | place: USA: New York...
CACGAAACAAGTCGCAGAACCTGCCGGCGCCCAAGTGCAATATCAGGATGTCGGGTTGACCATCACAGCAACCGCAGAAGGTAGTCCGGAGGGCCTGAGTTTACGGAGCAAGATCGAGCAATCGAGCCTTGCGGAAGAGAAATCCGGCGTGGGCGCGCAAGACCCGGTGATCCGCCAAACCGTGCTGGAAGGATTCTCGACCCTGGCGCTTGGCAAGCCGCTGGTGCTGGGATCGCTCGACCTTCCCGGCGGCACGCGCAAGCAGGAAATCGAAGTCGTTGCGGAACTCGTCAAGTAATCGCGCGCGGCGATCGCCGATAATTCTTTCCGCGATCGCCGCCACTCTTCGCGCCAGTTACGCAATTACCGCCCGAATATCCTTCGTCTCCAGAATCCGCTTCTCATAGCCCCGCCGCGCCACAACCAGCATGGCTTGGCCGATCTCGCGCGTCGACAGAACCTGATTCGGCAGCGCCCGGCGGAGCAGCGGCAAGAGTGGTTTGGCGAGCTTGTACAGGACACGATAGGCGCGCGTCTTCGATTGAATCCCATCTAGCGGCTCAATCAGGCCGGGACGAAACATGAACGGCTTGAGCGGTAATCGCAGCAGGGCATTCTCCGTCCGGCCCTTGATGCGCGCCCACATCACGCGCCCCCGCTCCGTGCTGTCGGTTCCTGCGCCGGAGACGTAGATGAAGGTCATCCCCGGACTGAGACGGCTGAGCGTCTGGGCGAAGGCCAGCGTGAGTCCATAGGTGATGCGCTCGTAATCGGCCTCCTTCATGCCGGCGGCCGAAACGCCGAGCGAGAAAAAGCAGGCGTCGTAGCCAACCAAATCGGACTCAACCGCCGTAAGATCGCCGACGTCAGCGCAGAGAATCTCGCGCAACTTTGGGTCGTGCATCCCGGTTGCTCCGCGGCCAACGGTCGCCACAACTTCCACATCCGGGGCGCACAGGCATTCGCGCAGAACCCCCTGCCCTACCATCCCGGTCGCGCCAAAAATCAGCACCTTCATCGCGTCCCTCTTCTCCGTTTGCCCATGCTGGAAGCAAGTATAGACCCGGCTGTTTCTTCAGGAGATGAGCAGCGGTTTCACAGCTTTGTAATCCGCGGCTTTGGCAATGAAATATTTCACCAAGAATTCTTCAACTTCCGCCGCCGGTGGGGAGGGCTTTGGTTGCTACAACAGGGCAGGAAAGAATAGTTTATTGACATGCGGAAGATGAATTGCAAACGAACTATTGCGGCATTGATCGCGCTTTGCACGATTGAAATCTGCGCCGCGCAACAGCAGGTTTCGTTGCCGGACGTAACCATCGCGCCGAAGTCGAGCGCTCTGGTGAGCGCCCAGATTATTGATCCTGCCACGGAGCCGGCGATTACGCAGGCTGAAAAACTGCGGCTGATCCGAGACAAGATCAAGTACGTCTTTGTGCTCTTTCAGGAAAACCGTTCTTTTGATTTTTATTTTGGCAGCTATCCGGGCGCGGATGGAATCTATGCGGGTCCAGACGGACCCTACCAATATCGCCAGGTGCCAGGATTTACGCAACTGCTCGTTAATACCGATGGAAGCCTGGGAGTGATTTCGCCCTTCCGGATTCCGGCGACGATTGTCGATGCAAAGGGCAAAACCGTGCCGCTCTATCCTGCGGACATCGCCTCGGTGAATCACTCGCACACGGGTATTGCGCGCAAGCTCGCGCTGGACTCGAACGGCGTGGCGCAAAACTCAGAGTACACGCTAACCGAGGAAGGCGTGACGATGAAGGACGGTATGCCCTCAAAGGCGCCGACTCTTGAGCGCAAACAGTTCGGCGAGCTGGTGATGGCTCATGTGGACTGCGACACGGCGCCGTTTCTCTGGCGGTACGCGGATCGCTTCACTCTCTTCGATCACTTCATGGACACGATCATCGGGCCATCGACGCCCAATGCGATTGCGATGATCAGCGGTCAGGGCGGCGAGACGCAGTGGATGCTGCATCCGGATCAAGCGGCGACGGGCGGCCAAGGCAAGGACGCGGTGGTGCCAATGATTGCCGACCCCGCGCCTTTTTGGGGATCGGCGCTGGACACTGCGGACAAGCTCAATCAGCCACAAGCTGTAAAGCCAGCGAAAAGCATTTCGAAGAATCTGACCTTTGCCAGCCTGCCGCTCTCCTTCATGGGCAGCGACATCGAGCAAATCACGGCGGCCGATTACGATCCCGACTTCGATCTGCCCGATGTGCAGCAGGACATCGAGAAGATTGCGGGCCGTGGGGTTAAAGCCGTCGAGTGGGCCTGGTATCAGCAAGGCTACGACCATGAGATCAACGATGCCTCATGGAAGGCTTCGCATGAAGGCTACATTGCGCATCATAATGCGCCGCAGTACTTCGGCTACGTGGCCAATAATCCGCAGGCCAGCATACATCTGCATGGGTTGAGCGAGTTCTTTGACGCGATTGCAAAAAAACAGTTGCCGGAGTCCGGCGTCTTCTATCTGCGCGGCGGCTACGGCAACATTCGCGGATGGAAGCCGCTGGACCCAAACCCCAAGCTGGCGGATGTGTACAGTGGCAACGACGATCATCCGGGTTACTCGGACACGCAGATCAGCGAAGGGTTGCTGGCCGAGGAGATCAACGCGATCGCGGCCAGTCCGTATTGGAGTGAGAGCGCGATCATCATCACCTATGACGAGTCGGACGGGCTCTATGACCATGCGCAGCCGCGCGTGCGCTCCCATGATGCGAACGGGCTACCTCTGGAGCAGGGGCCGCGCATTCCGGCGATTGTGATTTCGCCCTATGCGGTGGCGCATGGCGTCTCGCACGTGCCCTCGGAGCACAGCTCGATCATCAAATTTGTGGACGATCTGTTTAATCTGATTCCGCTGGCCGACCTGCCGGATGAGATGCGCGCGCGGCAGATTGGCGCGGATAAATTCGGTCAGGCGAACCTTGGCCCGGCGGACGACAAGGTGGAGGGCGTGGGCGATATGAGCTCGGCCTTCGACGCGCTGCGGCTGATGGGCAAGCGCGCGACGCTGAGCGCGGAGTACGCAACAGTTCCCGCGACGGAGATCACGCATTTTCCTCATGCGAATGGCTCGGGTTGCAAGCAATTGGAAATCACGCCGACCGATTGGGCAATTCCCAATCCCGTGCCGGCGGACTTCAATCCCCGGCCGGATACAACGCCGGGCGTGCCCACGGCGGGCGGATGGACGCCGTAATGCGAACCGGAGCGGCTCACGCAACACTGGCGATGACGTTGATCGCCTGCACAGTTGCGCGGGCGGCCGAGCCTTCCGCGACTCGCGAAACAACCTTGGCTCGCGTGCGCGCGGCGGGTGTGCTGCGCTGCGGCATCGACGCAGAAGAAGCCGAGTATACGACCTCGGACGATCATGGCAATCGCGAGGCCTTCGACGCCGATCTCTGCCGCGCGGTTGCCGTGGCTGTACTCGGAAAAGATGCGCTGGTTCGTGTGACGCATTATCCGGATGACCGCGCCGCGATGCACGGACTCAGCGCCGGCGAAGTGGAGATGGTGGCTACACTCTCCGACGACTTTACTCACACTGTGGGGACGCATCTAACATTTACGCAGCCCGTGCTGTGGGACGGCGTCGGCTTTCTCGCGCCTGCGGGAAGCACGGTCGTGCGTGCTCGGCAGTTGAGCGGAAAGAAGATTTGTTTTCTCGCGGAGACCGCGGTGGAAGAGAGCGTGCGTGCCTGGTTTGCCCGCGAGCATCTGGAGTTTGTGCCATTTCCCTTTCAGGAAGAGGGCGAGATGCAGGCAGCCTTCGCCACCGGCAACTGCGGCTCGCTGGCCGGCGACCGCACACGTCTGGCTGAGACGCGTGCGGAGTTGATGCGGCGCGGAATGCAGATGCGATTGCTGCCGGAGTGCATCTCGAAGGATCCACTGGCGGCATCGGTGCGTGAGGACGATCCGCAGTGGGCGGCGCTGGTGAATTGGGTAATGGAGGCGCTCATTCAAGCTGAAGAAAGCGGCGTGACGCAGGCCAATGTGAAAGATATACGCGCGCGCGCTGACAGCGATCCGGTGCTGCGTTTTCTGCTCGGCGGCTCGCGCGAGATCGGTCCCGCGCTGGGCCTCGATGACGACTGGGCGGCGCGCGTGATTGCAGCCACGGGAAATTATGGCGAAATTTACGAGCGCGATCTGGGCAGCGGCTCGCCCCTCAAGCTGCCCCGCGGCGAGAACAATTTGCGCGCGCATGGCGGCGCGATGAGGTCGTTGCCTTTCAAGTAGCGAGGCGAATCATTCCTGCTCTTCGCGCACGATCTTGAGCCGAGACAGACCCTGGCGGGCCAGGTCGGCGATGGCCTTGGCGAGGGTTGCCGAGGCGTTCAGCGACTCAGGGCGCTCCAGGCGAAGATTGATTCTTTTTGCAAATTCGCGGAAGAAAATATCCACATCGTAAAGAATCTCGACATGATCGCAGAGAAAACCGATAGGCTGAAGCAGGACCGTCGTTGTGCCCGAGGCGGAGATGGATTCCAGCGTCTGCTCGACGCTGGGGCCGAGCCATGGTCCTCCGCTAGCGCCCTGGCTCTGGAAGGCGAAACTCCACTGCGGAATATCCGGCACTCGCGCGGCCACCAGCGTCGCGGTGCGGCGGGCCTCGTCGGCATAGGGGTCGGCGGGCTGGCCTTCAGAGGCTTGAATGGTGCGAACCGGGACGCTGTGCGCGGTGAAGAGGACTGGGACCGATGCACCGGTTTCGGCGCTGAGCTTGCTCCAGGCGGGGCGGAGGCGCTCGGCAAAGGCTTCGATGAGCAGCGGATGATCGGCCCAGCTCGCGGTGAAGTCGATGCGCAGGCCGGAAGTCTCGACTGCGCGGCGATAAAGTCCCACGCTGGTGCGAGAATTCTGCGGAGCAAGGCAGAGGACTGCGGCTTCTTCCACTTCGTCGGCGCGCATCCTGCTGACAATGTCAGCAATGTAAGGACGCCAATTGCGCATGGCCACGTAGACCTGAATGCGCTCCCCCGCCGCGGCCAGTTCGGCCTCGACCAACCGGCCTTGCTCCAGCGTAATTTCGATAAGCGGGCTGCGGCCGATGAGCGCATAGCGGCGCTGAATTTCCTCGACGACCTCATGCGGCAGCGGCCTCCCGCCGGTCACGTTGCGCAGGTATTCGGGAATCTGCTCGATGGTCTCGGGCGTGCCGTGGGCGAGAAGGAGGACGGCTTGTTTAGCCATGCGCGGCCTCCAGCCGGAACTCGCGCACCATGCGGACTACGGCTTGCACATTCTCGACCGGCGTGCCCGGCACGATGCCGTGACCGAGGTTGAAGATGTGGCCGGGGCGTCCGTTGGCCGCGCGTAGAATTTCCTGAACGCGCTGTTGCAAGACTTCGAATGGCGCAAAGAGCGTGATGGGATCGAGGTTGCCTTGCACGGCGTGGCCGTGGCCGACGGCGCGCCAGCCTTCATCGAGCGGCTGCCGCCAGTCCAGGCCGATCACGTCCGCGCCGGTCGCGGCCATTTGCGTCAGTAACCCGGCCGTCTCGACGCCGAAGTAGATCACCGGCACGCCCATCTGCTGGACAGAATGCACTAGGCGCTGGGAGGCCTCGAAGACGTACTCGCGATAATCGGCCAGACCGAGCGTGCCAACCCAACTGTCGAAGATTTGAATCACGTCAGCCCCTGCAGCCACCTGCAGGCGGCAATACTCCGTCAGCACCACCACAATCTTGTCCAAAAGGTTGCGCCACGCAGCGGGGTCTGAGTACATCATCTGCTTGGTGTGGATGTAATTCTTTGAGCCGCCGCCCTCGATCATATAACTGGCCAGTGTGTAAGGCGCGCCGCAGAAGCCGATAATTCCAAGCCTGTCGCGGAAGTGCGCGGCGACCTTTTCGATGGCGCGAGCGACGTAGGCTAGCTCAGCGGCGCGATCGGTGCGCAGGGCGCGCACATCTTCGGCGGTGCGGACCGGGTGATGGACCACCGGCCCCTCTCCGGCCTGAAACTCGAAGTCCAGGCCCATCGGCTCCAGCGGCAAGAGCAGGTCGGCGAAGATGATGGCCGCGTCGACGCCCAGCTTTTCCGCGGCGGTGATGGTGACCTCGGCGGCCAACTCCGGCTGCTTGCAGATTTCGACGAGGGTGTGGTGCTTGCGGATGTCTCGGTACTCCTGCATATAGCGCCCGGCCTGGCGCAGAAACCAGACGGGCGTGCGGTCGACCGTCTGACGCAGGCAGGCGCGCAGGAAGCGGCTGGATTCGGCGGTGGGTAGGCTTGATTGCATACTGAGACGATTGTAGCGGGCAGGGCGCTTGACCACTGGATGGAATGCTGATTAATATCGTTGCAACTTCATTTTCAACAATAAGGAGAGTTCCAATGCATCAGCCAACTCTGCGCGGCGTTGCCACGGATTGCCGCGACACGCGTATCTTCCGCTCCATCGCGTTTCTTTTGCTTGCCGTCTGCGCGGCGGCTATTTCCGGCACTTTGCCGGTTGTGGCGGCGAAGGACGCACCCGCCGTGCTGCCCGCTCCGTCCCCCGGTAAAGCGATTGTCTGTATCTACCGCGTCTCCAGATTCACCGGCTCCGCAGCCCACGACCATCTCTATATCAACGGCGTCTTTCTGGCCAAACTCCTCAACGGCGAATACGCATTCATGGAGGTATCGCCGGGCACGGTGGTCGTCTCCGGATTGCCGGACATGTACTACGGAGGCATCATCCAGTCCACCGGCGCGGCGTTGAGCGAGGCAAGAAAGAAAGAGAACGAGCGGATTCGCTTCGAAGCCGAGGCAGGCAAGACGTATTACATGAAATGGACCTCCGAAGCCATGGCAACGGGCATCAAAGTCACGCCCATGGATGAAGCGACCGGCGCCAAGGAGATGAGTAAATTGCATCTCTCCAAGCCCCCGGAGGCTAAGGACGGCGAGAAGCCAGAGGCGAAATGACCGTACTCAGGCGGACTGATTGAGAAGGCCGCAAATGTCCTTCAGTAATCGAAAAAGATGATATAGGTCCATGAGGAAGTGCTTTAGGGGGATGCGCAGAAAAAAATCGGCCCCCGTTATTAACGGGGGCCAAATTGCCTTGGTTCTCTCGTTAAACGAGAGCTTGATTGGCGGCCGGACGGCTGGGGGCCGCCGGTGCGGATAGGAGCCTCGGGGGCGGGGCTGCGGGTTCTTAGGGCCGCTCCGCGCCGGTCGAGGAAGTCGCGTCATGGGGGGGCGCAACTTCCCGGGCCGCCAAACTGTTTTCCATCAACCGGATGGAGACGCTGCTCGTCTTTGCGGGCCTAGTCTCTTCCGCGCCGGCGGGTGCATTGCCCAGGGCTACGGTGTGCAAACGGTAGACGGGAATCTGATCTTCTGTGACGAGGTAGCGCTTGACCGCCTCGGCTAGGCGTCCTGAACTTTGAATGCCGGCGGTGCTGGCCTGAGGCGAATGGCCCTCAATCTCCAGCACATATCCTTGATGGCCGGCTATATTTGCTGCGAAGGCATCCAACTGCTTGCGGGCAGCGGCCGACAGGATCGGCTGGCCGCTGCGAAACGCTACGTCGAGTTCGTTTGCCTGGTGGTACTGGTCCAGGCCGGAGATAGTTGTCCTCAATTGATCTACATGTCCGTTCGCGCCCAGAGCAGTGGCATTAGCTCTTTGCGCCTGGCTGCTGGCGTCGCTGGCCGTCTTGTTGGCCGCGTCCGCTGTGGACTGGGCCCTGCGGATGCCCGCCTGCACCCTGCCGTCCACGTCCTGAATGTCGCGCCCGTTTTTGGCGTTGACTTCATCCAACTCATTGAGCTGGCCCTTGAGGGGCTCCACCCTGTTATTAACCCACTTCTTGCGCGCAAAGGGATTGACCCGGCCCCAGAAGCCCTCCTTCGGGGCGTTGACGGAGACCGACGGCGGTGCAATGGGGGAGGACTGCTGCTCGATCGTCGCCGGCGGAATGTTCTTGGAGTCTGTCGTTGGCTGCCCCTGTTGCGCAAGGGCGGGAATTGCAAGTGCAGATGCCAGCAAAACAAATGCAAGCTGGCGAGGGAACGTGTTACGAGATGTGGCGATGGCTTTCATCCTGGGTACACCCTTCAGGGTTCATCCTCCGCCAAGGTTGCACGGGGTGAGCGGTCGTGACTGCTCGCTTTTGAGAAAGCAAGTCACGCGCCAAAACTAGCGGTCTGGTATGAAAACCTGGTTAAGCTGTGGATTGTTTGACTTAGCGCGCGGCTGCTGCGCGGAGCGGCGACCGAGAAGGGTTGGATGCGGCGAACCGGGTGTGTAATTTTTTCCGGACAGAGTATTTTCTACCCGGTAAATCCTGTTGTGTGGTCTATTTCGATTCGACGCGGAGGATGCGAATCACCGGGTAAGCGCCGTCCCAGTCGGGCGAGACCACATCGAAGACCAGACGGAACTCGCGCTCATCGCCGGGCTTGAGCGGCGCCGCGGAGACCGGTTCGACATCAATATAAGGTTCGCGCACGCGGATCAGCTTGAGCGGCATGGTTTCGTTCTGCGCCACTTCGTTGTAGACAGTGCGAAAGAGCACCTGCACGGTAACGGCGGTGACGGTACGGGTGCCGGTGTTGGCGATGTGGCCATCCACGTAGGTGACCTTTCCTCCGGCCAGGTTGGCGGATTCGCTCATAGCCAGGCCTGTCAGCGCGAGGCTGCCCGCGTAAGGGTCGAGAGCCGCGTTGATCGGCGTCACCGCGCTCTTGCCGCGGACATCTTTCAGGCTCATCAGGATTGCAACGGCAACAATCGACAGGACAACAGCAGCGGCCACCGCCAGGGGCAGCCAGTTGCGCTCTTCCTTCTCGTGGATCGGGACGACTTCGAGTGGAGTGCTCACGAGCGAGATTTTACACCCGCGAGATGAGAAATTTCCCAACTTCATGTTCAGAGGAATAATGTAGAGCGCAGAGACTTGAGGGATCGACCGGTCCGCAGGCGGATATTTGCGGGCAGGAGGAGACAATGCCAGACGAAACGAAGAAGAATCAACAGTCCGATTACATATTCACGGCCAGATCGGCAGCAGAAGACTGCATTGAAATTGCCAAAATCCACCACCGCGAGGCCAAGCAACTGTTTGAAAACGCGAGCAGGGCAGAGGCCGAGGGCAGGTTGGAAGAGGCCAAATTGTTGACGGACCTGGCAGTGGCGCGAGAGGCGACAGCCGCTGAGTTCGAGAGCACGGCCCGGGGCGAGAGCAGCGACCCAATTGTGGCTGAAATCCTGGATTGGCAGGAAGATCTGACCGAAGGTTTTGTCCCCTATGCTCCAACCTTTGTAACTGGAGATGAAGCGGCTCCTGAGCAATTGATCGAGGAGCTGAGAAAGCCTGAGCCAGGACCCGTCGCTCGCGCCGTGGCTTGGGTGGGGGGCCTGTTTACCCGCTAGGCTGTTGCGCCTGGGCATCAACGATCATCCTCAGATCACATCCCCGGCGGCCCTTGTGCCAACCCGATCAGGTTGCCCTCGGGATCGAGGAAGCCGGCGATGATGCCGCCATCGGGGATGGGGTGAGGGCCAAAAGCCTTCTTTCCGCCCTTGCTTTCAATGAGCGCCAACGCCTCGCTTACATTCTCAACCGCGACATAAAAGATGACGTGAGCACGTCTTTCTCCCATGGCGCCGATGCCGCCGCCGATACCGGAGCCGGGTTTAACCAGGGAATACCCCTCGATCATGGGAGTGATCTCCCAGTCGAAGACGCCTTTGTAGAACGCCTCCAGAAGCTTCTGGTCTTTGCCAAGAATCTCGAAATGGACAACAGCATTAGCTTGGGGCATGGATAGAACCTCCTCTTGAGTCCGATATGAGCCTCACTCTACTTGCTACCTCCCGGCAAAATCCACTGAAAAACCACCTCCTAAAAATAATTTCAAAATCCTCTTGACATCTATTGCTAATTGCGATATACCTATTGCATATTGCGATGGACGTGCGGCGGAACGGCAATCCCATCGCAGCGGGAATCGGGTACGGAGCCGGATTGGGTTTGTGGTTTCCCACCCTTTTTGCCAAGGGCGCGAAAAGGATGGGCACGGCACTGAGAACTGACAACTGTGAACTGAGAACTGATTTTTATGAAGCTGGGCGAGAAAATCCGTTATCTTCGCGAGGTGGAGGGCAGCCTGCGCGGTCTGGACCGGGCGATGAGCCAGCAGGAGATGGTGCGCGATCTGGCGGCCGAGACCGGCTCGAAGCTGAGCCAGAGTTATCTTTCGCAGATTGAAAGTGGCGCGCGGCCGCACCTGACCAACACCACGCGGCAGCTGCTGGCTCGCTTCTTCAAGGTGCATCCGGGCTACCTGGTGGACGATCCGGAGGGCTACTCGCCGGAGCTGCAAAGCGAACTGCGTCCCCTGGAAGACAAGCTGGACCTGTGGCTGGTAGCGGGTGCAGAGCGCTTCCGCCGCGACCCGGAACTGATGAAGGCGCTGCTGACTCTGGCCCGCCACGAACACTCGCGGGAGTGCCTGCTGCTGCTGGAAGCCATTCTGGAGACACCAGGGCTGATGCCGAGGCTGACCGAAGTCCTGCGGCCCAAAATCAGGGAACAGGCAACAGGGATCAGGTATCAGGGACAAACGGAGCTGGCAGCGGCCCACTCGCGGAAACAAGGGTTCAAAGCAAATGGCAGGAAAGGCGAGGCATAACGATGCACTGGGAGACTTTTTATTTCGTTTGCTTTCTCGTAGGGCTCTTTCTCAGCGCGTTTTCGCTGCTGGGCTGCATGGGGCACTTCGGCGGGCACATTCACCTGCCGCACCTGCCACACGCAACGCATCTGCCCACCGCCGGCCATCTGCCGCATGTTGCGCCGCACGGTGCAGCGGGATTGAGAGCGGGGCAGACAACGGCCAGCATTCCCTGGTGGAATACCTTCTCGCTGATGATCTTTCTCTGCTGGTTTGGCGCGGCGGGCTATTTGCTTACCCGCTACGGCGGTTTTATCGCCGGGGTCGTGCTGGTGCTGGCCGGAGTTTGCGGCGTGGCCGGAGGGGCGATCGTCTTCTTCTTCCTGGCCAAGGTGATGCTGCCCCACGAGCACGAACTTACCGCGGACGAAACCGATGTCGTCGGAGTAGTGGGCCGGGTTTCAGCTCCGATCCGGGCCGGCGGAATCGGGGAGATTGTTTACGAACAACTGGGCGCGCGCCACTCGGCTCCGGCGCGCTCCGAGGACGGCGTGGCGATTCAAAAGCAGGAAGAGGTCTTCGTCGTCCGCTACGAAAAAGGAGTTGCCTACGTCCGGCGCTGGGAAGATTTGCCGGAAGAACAGGGATCAGGGACCAGGGACTGAAGGAGTAAGAGAGGATATGAGCAACAACGGCATACTGATCATCGATATGGCCATCCTGGTAGGGATCTTCCTGCTGGGATTGCTGGCCAAGTTGTTTCCCCGGAACGGCCGCAACACCGGCTCGAAACAGTGAACAGTGAACAGTGATCAAGAACCGAATGCGAAGACGGACGAATGATTACTGACCATTGACCACAGAAAGTCAACCATTAACCACTCACCTCCCGGATGAAAGGGCCGGGATTGCAATGGATAACCAAATCATTCTGATTGTCGGACTGGGCGTACTCGCACTGATCTTCATCATGGGTCTGCTCGCCAAGATGTATCGCAAGGCTGGTCCCAACGAGGCCTTGATTGTCTACGGATTCCGCGGTCCTCGCGTCATCAAAGGCCACGGCACGGTGATCTTCCCCATGGTGGAGAACTGCCGCGAACTGAGCCTGGAGCTGATGAGCTTCGATGTGGCTCCGCAGCAGGACCTTTACACCAAACAGGGCGTCGCGGTGACGGTTGAAGCGGTGGCGCAGATTAAAGTGCGCAGCGACCAGGCTTCGATTCTGACCGCGGCCGAACAGTTCCTCACCAAACCGCCACAACAGCGCGAAGGGCTCATTCGCCTGGTGATGGAGGGCCACCTGCGCGGCATCATCGGCCAGTTGACGGTGGAGCAGATTGTCAAGGAGCCGGAGATGGTGGGCGACCGCATGCGCGGCACCTGCGCCGACGATATGAGCAAAATGGGCCTGGAGGTGATCTCGTTCACCATCAAGGAAGTTCGCGATAAGAACGAGTACATCTCGAATATGGGCCGGCCGGATGTGGCGCGCATCAAGCGCGACGCCGATGTGGCCACCGCCGAGGCGGAGCGCGACACCGCAATTCTGCGCGCCAACGCAATGCGCGATTCCTCGGTGAACAAGGCCAAGGCCGACCAGGAGCGGGTGATCGCCGAGACCGCCTCAGCCACCCGGCAGGCCGAGGCGCAACGCGACCTGGACATCAAGAAGGCGGAGTACGCCGAGCAGAGCCGCCGCCAGCAGGCCACGGCCGACAAGTCCTACGAGCTGCAAACTAACGTGATGCTGCAGCAGGTGACCGCCGAGCAGGTGAAGGTGCAGCAGGTGGAGCGCGAGGGCCAGATCAAGGTGCAGGAGGCGGAGATCCTGCGCAATGAAAAGCAGCTCATCGCTACCGTGCTCAAGGCTGCCGAGATCGAGCGGCAGCGCATCGAGAACATGGCCGCCGCGGAGAAGAACCGTCTGACCATCGAAGCCGAGGGCCGCGCCGCGTCGATCCGCGCGCAGGGCGAGGCCGAGGCCAGCATCATCTTACAAAAGGGAACGGCGGAAGCCAAGGCCATGAGCGTGAAGGCCGAGGCCTACCAGGAGTGGAACCAAGCCGCCGTTGTGGACAAGCTGCTGACGAACATGGCCGACGTGGTGAGAGCCATGGCCGAGCCGCTCAGCAAGGTAGACAAGATCACCATCGTGTCGACAGGGAATGACGACGCCGCCGGCGCGCACAAGATCACCGGCGATATGACGCGCATCGCGGCGCAGGTGCCGGCGCTCTTTGAAGCCTTGAGCGGCATGGACATCAAGCAACTGATGGCCAACGTGATGCCGATAAAGCCGAAGCCGGAGAAAGATAGCAAGCCGGCGGAGAAGTAACAAGGTCTCCCACCCTGGCCGCAAGAAGTGCAAGAAGCAGGTCCTTCGACTTCGCTGCACTTCGCTCAAGATGACAGTGGCGAGGGTGGGGTACCCACAACTGAGAACTGACAACTAAGAACTGAGAACTGACGGAGGTACGTCATGGCACTGCTGGAGAGAGTAAGCACATTGCTGCGCGCCAATCTGAACGACCTGATCGAGAAGGCCGAGGATCCGGAGCGCATGTTGAAACAGATCGTGCTGGACATGGAGAACCAGCTGATGCAGGTGAAGACGCAGGTGGCCATCGCCATCGCCGACGAGCACCTGCTGGAGAAGAAGCGCGCCGAGCACACTGAGCAGGCGGCGGAGTGGCGGCGCAAGGCGGAGCTGGCGGTCGGAAAGGGCCACGACGACCTGGCCCGCGCGGCGCTCGAACGCGCGCTGAGCCACGACCAGCTGGTGGCCGGCTTCACCACCCAGGCCGAGGACCAGAAGCACGAGGCCGACAGCCTGCGCCAGGCTCTGCGCAAGCTGGAGCAGAAGCTGGGCGAAACGCGCGCCCACTGCGAGATGCTGGTGGCCGAGCATCGGCGGGCCAAGGTGGTGGGCCGGGCGACGGAGGCTCGGCAAGTGGTGGGCATCGGGCAGGAGCACGCGCTGGGCCGGATGAAGACCCGCGTCCACCTGAAGGCAGCCCAGAACGCCGCCGCCAGCGAGGTGATGGTCCCCGAGTCGCTCGAAGACCGCTTTCATGCGCTGGAGAGCGAAGACCGGATCGAGCTGCTGCTCAACGAGATCAAGACCCGGCAGGCGATCCAATAGAGCGCGCCGCGCATCCCACCCTAGCCGCAATATCAAGAACGCAGCAAGGGTGGGGCAGCCTGACTCTTATCTGTCGGGGTAGATTGTTGTGTCCTCGGAAGGCAGAAGCGCGTCTAACAAATAGGTACTGTGTACGCACGATGAAATGTTGTCTCTGAGCGGGGTTTGAACCGGAGGTTGAACGGTAAGCTTCGCCGGGGGTGATTTACCCTTAAAGGGTAGCCCTAGTCCGATTCGCGCTTTCAGGCGGAGGTGGCTGATCGGGCGCAAATCTATGACTGGTGGGCGAATGCGCTTCGGTTCTTGTCTTCTTTCCGCAACAATTCTTGCTGGAATGGCTCTGTTAGCCTTGCCCTCCCGCGCGTCTGCGCAGGAGAGCGGCTCCGTTCTGATCGTCACCGCGTCCACAGAGCTCCCCGATGCGCCGCAGCCGCAGTTCGAGGTTGCTTCAGCCGAGCCTCTTGATCCGCAGACTCCCGCCGCTCAGGGCACATCCAGTTCGCAAACCCCCGCGCCACCGCCCACAGCGGATAAAAGCCAGCACGAGAAGGCCGAAGAGCAGATCAAGGAGCAGGAGAAGCAGCGTGTGGTAGGAGTGTTGCCCCAATTCAACATCTCCTATCGCAGCGACGCCGTCTCCATGACCGCGGGGCAGAAGATGAAGCTTGCACTTCGCTCCTCGACCGACCCGGTGACATTCGCAGCCGCATTTGTGGTTGCTGGTTATCACGAGGCCATGGACGACAACACGGGATTCGGATGGGGACTCCAGGGCTATGGGAAACGGTCGGGCGCGGCCTATCTGGACGCCTTCGACGGCACTATCATAGGCAACGGCATCTTGCCTTCCATCTTCCACCAGGATCCGCGCTACTTCCGCATGGGCCACGGAACCGTTACGCATCGGCTCCTTTATTCTCTGGCCACCAACGTCATCTGCAAGCATGACAATACCGGCAGGTGGGAGCCGAATTATTCCAATGTTGGCGGCAACATCATCGCGGGCGCGATCTCTAATCTTTACTATCCGTCCAGCAACTCGGGGATTGGCCAGACCTTCACCAACGGTTTCATCGTGACCGCCGAGGGTGGGATCGGTTCGATCTTCGACGAGTTCTGGCCCGACGTTTCACGCAAACTGCTCCACCGGGATCCCACGCACGGGCTCGATGCCCAGGCGCGCGCCGCCGAGAAGGCCCGGAAAGACGCTGAAAAGCAGGCCCAGCCGGAGCCGAAATAGGACCAGAGCGCCGGCAACAAATGCGAAGCGCCGCGGGTTAGTCGCTCAAAGGCCAGGCGCGATACTCTTGAACGAGCAGCACAGTCTTCTCCAGATGCTGCGAAAGGAAACCTTCAATGTACTCAATCCATGCCTGGAATTGCCTGCTTTCTATGGCATTTATTCCCGTCTTCGCAGCGGCGCCTTTTGCGCTGGCCAAGACTGCGCCCCAGGACGGCGCCGGAGCCTATGCAACCGGAAAGTATCGCAATCTTTTTGTGGAAGCCGGCCATTCGCCCCAAGAGGTTAAGGCGAAGATCGACGCCGCCTTTCAGCAGCTCTTTCATGGCGATCCGCAGACGCAGGCCGTGGCTTTTTCCACGGGCAGCAACGCCAACGGGCCGCTGATGTATCTGAAGGACGTGTATAGCCGCGACGTGCGCACCGAGGGGATGTCGTACGGGATGATGATCGCCGTGCAGTTGGACAAGAAGGCCGAGTTCGACGCGCTGTGGAATTGGGCGATGACCCATATGTACATCAGCGACCCGAAGCATCCGTCGCACGGCTATTTTTCCTGGTCGTGTAAAACGGACGGCTCGCCGAACGATGAGTCTCCGGCACCCGACGGCGAAGAGTACTTCGCGATGGCGCTGCTGTTCGCGGGCAATCGCTGGCCGGGCGGCCACGGCATCTACGACTATCATACCGAAGCCTTGCAACTGCTGACCGCGATGCGTCACCGTGCAGTCATCACCGGCGCCACGAAGTTCGGGCCGCGCAGTGTGGGTGCAGAGGTGAACGAAGAGAACGCGATGATTCTCTTCACCCCGGCAATCATGCCGCATCCTTTCACCGATCCCTCCTACCACCTGCCCGCCTTCTACGAGCTATGGGCGCGCTGGGGTCCGGTAGAGGACAGCGCCTTCTGGGCGCGCGCCGCGGAGGTGAGCCGCGCCTTTTTTGTGAAGACAACGAATCCTCAGACCGGCCTTGCTCCCAACTACGCCAACTTCGACGGCACGCCGCACGTAACCGAATATCCGCAGTCGGGCATCTTCGCTTACGATGCGTGGCGCACGGCCAGCAACTGGTCAGTGGATTGGTCGTGGTGGCGCAAGGCGCCCGCGGAGCAGGAGTTGAGTGACCGCATCCAGAAATTCTTTGCAGCGCAGGGCATCGACAGCTATGGGCCGGTCTACACGCTGGACGGCAAAGATTCTGGCGCGCCAGGACAGAACAAGGACCATCCCGCCGGGTTGGTGGGCGCCAATGCGGCCGCCGGGCTCGCGGCCACCGACCAGGCCCGCGCAAAGCAGTTCACCGAAGCCTTGTGGAAGACGCCAATCCCCTCTGGCCAGGGCCGCTATTACGACGGCATGCTTTACCTGATGAACTTCATGCATATCAGCGGCGAGTTCCGCATATGGGCGCCGAAATAGCGCCACTCATTTTCGAGCATTATCTCCGTTCCAGCCATGCGCGCATCGATGGCCCCACTCTGGCCGCAAAAAAATGCGCGGCGAGGGTGGGGCGCCCATCTTCAATGTTAGTGCTTATGGATAGATGCCGCGCAGCTTGACGGCCTCAGCCACGCGCCCAATTCCCAGCATGTTGGCAGCGATGCGCATGGGAACTTTGCGCTCCAGATGGATCTTCAGCACATCAGAGAAAGCGGTCTTCATCACGCGCTCCAGGCGGTTGTAGATGTCCTGCGCGTCCCAGAAGAGGTGCTGCTCATCCTGCACCCACTCGAAGTAAGAGACGGTCACTCCGCCGGCGTTGCAGAGAATGTCGGGAATCACGAAGACTCCTTTGCCATCCAGGATTCTGTCCGCCGCCGGGGTGATAGGTCCGTTGGCTGCTTCGGCGATAATCTTGGCGCGCACCGCGGATGCGTTATCGGAGTGAAGCGCATTCTCCAGGGCCGCCGGAACCAGGATGTCGCATTCCATGGCCAGTAACTCAGCCGGCGTAATCGCCTCGCTTCCCGCGAACTCCGCGACGCGCCCGGCGGACTCCTTGTGCGCGATCAGCTCGGGAATCTTCAACCCATTTCGGTTGCAGATGCAGCCGGTTGAATCGCTGACCGCGATCACCCTGGCCCCGGCCCGATGCAATAGATCCGCCGCAATCGAACCGGCATTCCCAAAGCCCTGCACAACCACCGTCGCGCCCTTCATGGGGAGCTTGAGATGCGCGCAGGCGTGCTCGATGGTGTAAAAAACGCCGCGCCCGGTGGCTTCGTTGCGGCCCAGCGAACCGCCCAGGCTGATGGGTTTTCCGGTCACCACACCGGGAATCGGATATCCCTTGGTCATCGAGTAAGTGTCCATGATCCACGCCATGGTCTGCGGATTCGTGTAGACATCCGGCGCAGGTATGTCCTGCTCAGGACCGATCAAGGGAAGAACGGCGCTGGTGTAGCGCCGCGTCATGCGTTCCAGTTCGCCTAGCGACATGTGCTTCGGATCGCAGGTGATCCCGCCCTTGGCGCCGCCGAAGGGAATGTTGACTACGGCGCACTTCCAGGTCATCCATGTGGCCAGCGCCTTCACCTCGTCCAGTGTCACCTGGGGGTGAAAGCGAATGCCGCCCTTGCCGGGCCCGCGCACCGTGCTGTGCTGCACGCGATAGCCTTCAAAGCGGCGAATGCGCCCGTCTTCCATGCGCACCGGCACGGTGACCGTAAGAATCCGCTCGGGATACTTGATCATCTCCCGAATATCGTTGTTGAGCCCTAATTGGTTGGCTGCCGTATCGAAGTTCTCCAGCGCAACGTCATAGGAATTGTCTGCGACATTCATTGTGAGCATCGTCTTTCCTCCTTGACTGCACCAATACGTCAGGCGCTTCAGCAAGGATCAACGGCTCAACCAGCATTGACTACCGCGGGAGAGCTTCGGTTCTGCTCGTACTGCATCCGCGCCTGTCGCTACCACTATTACCAGGCAATGACAGGCCATTGCCTGTCAGCCCACACTGCACCCTATCTGCAAGAGTCCGGGCGCGATTCTCTCGCCAACTCCCGGCCCCGCTCAATCGCGCGCCGGTTCAACTCCGTCCAGCGCGGATTTTTCACCAGCTTCTTGAGCGCCGCGTCAATGTTAATCTCCCGCAACACCCCGGTAATTTCCAGCAGCGCGCCCAGCATCACCATGTTGCCCGCGCGCGGATTGCCCAGCGCATCGGCGATTTCCGTGAAGGGACGCGCCAGCACCTGCACGCCTGGCCGCTCGCAATCGGCCGGGAACTCCTCGCCGTTGTAAAGAATCCATCCGCCCTCGGGCACGCTCTTCACAAACTTGCGCAGCGCCGGTTCATTCATCGCCACCAGCACATTGGGACTGGTCACCATCGGTGAATCGATGACGCGCCTGGACAGGCGCACATGACAGTTCGATGTGCCTGAACGCATCTCCGGCCCATACGAAGGCAGCCAGGAAACTTCCAGGCCGGCGTCCAGCCCGGCCTCGGCCAGCACCTCGCCCAGCAGCAAGACTCCCTGCCCGCCAAAGCCTGCCACGCGCACGGCAAGATTCAGATCAGCGGCCGTATTATTGTGTATATCCGGATTGCCCTCCGGCAGATCTTCGCTGGCGACGCCAAGAATCTGCGGAATCCGATTCAGCGCCGGCGCGGCTTCAGGCAGCACTCGCGGTTGCGCTTCTTTGGTGCGATCGCGAAAGACTCCCAGCGGGAATGTCTTCTCCATTACGTCGCGCACCCAGTGCTGCGCCTCGACCGGAGTCATCTTGAAAAGCGTCGGACAGGGTGAGAGTACCTCAATCAGCGAGAAGCCCAGCCCGCGCACCTGGTTCTCCATGGCCTTCTTGATGGCGCGCGCGGCCTGCATGATCTGCTTGTTGTCTCCCAGGCCCACGCGCTCAATGTAAACCGGAGCTTCAAGTGTGGCCAGCAGTTCGCATACGTGCAGCGGATAGCCTTCGTTGGCCGCGCTGCGTCCCTCCGGAGAGGTCGCGGTCTTCTGCCCCAGCAGCGTTGTCGGCGCCAATTGTCCGCCGGTCATGCTGTAGATGGCGTTGTTCACGAAGATCACCGTGATGTGTTCGCCGCGATTGGCCGCGTGCAGAATCTCCGCCGAGCCGATGGCAGCCAGGTCTCCGTCGCCCTGGTAGTCGAGTACGATGCTCTCCGGCCTGCTGCGCTTCACACCGGTTGCCACCGCCGTCGCGCGTCCATGCGCCGCCGAAACATTGCCCACATCGTAGTAGTAGTAAGTGAAGACGCCGCAGCCGACCGGGCCAACCAGGATGGTGCGGTCCTGAATGCCCAGCTCATCGATGGCCTTGGCCATCATCTTGTGCGTCTGGCCGTGCCCGCAGCCGGGGCAGAAGTGCGTCTGGTGCTGCAACTCATCCTTGCGCTCATAGCGCTCGTAGAAGGCCTTCGCCTTGCCGTGCGAAACTTCGTATTCCGCAATCATCTCGCTAGACATTTGCCACCAACTCCTCTTCCTGCTCAACGGCCGGCAGGATTTGCCGCGCCAGCTTTCGCACCAATCCAAGCACTTCGCCGTGCGACGGCACATTGCCGCCCACCCGGCTGAAAAACTCCACGGGCCGCGCACCGTTCAGCGACAGGCGAACATCTTCCAGCATCTGGCCGTTGCTCATCTCCACCACTACAAAGACGCGCGCGCTTTTGGCCAGCCGCTGGAAATGCAACTTGGGAAACGGGAAGAGCGTGATGGGGCGCAACACGCCGACCTTGAGCCCGTCCGCGCGCGCCTCCGCCGCCACCGCCTTCAGAATCCGGCCCATGATTCCGTAACCGGTGAGCACAATCTCCGCATCCGCGGTGCGCCATTCCTCGGCGCGGGTTTCATGCTCCTCGGCGTGTCGATACTTGGCTTCCATGCGGCCCTGATGCGCTTCCATCTCATCGATATCCAGATGCAAGGAGCCGATCAGATTGCCGCGCGTCTCCTTCGTGCCCGTTACGGCATAGTCAGGCGTCCGCGGCTCAACGGCCGTCTGTGAAAACTCGACCGGCTCCATCATCTGCCCGATGAATCCATCCGCCAGGACAAATACCGGATTGCGATAACGGTCCGCCAGTTCGAAGGCCAGCGCGGTCAGGTCCGCCATCTCCTGCACCGAATGCGGCGCCAGCACGATGGTCCGGTAGTTGCCGTGGCCGCCGCCCTTCACTACCTGGTTATAATCGCCCTGCTCGGCGGCGATGTTGCCCAACCCCGGCCCGCCGCGGGTGATGTCGGCAATCACGCAGGGCAGCTCCGCGCCCGCCATGTAGCTGATGCCTTCCTGCATCAGGCTGATCCCCGGCCCGCTCGACGCTGTCATCGAACGTACGCCCGCCCCCGCCGCGCCGTAGATCATATTGATCGCCGCGACTTCGCTCTCGGCTTGCAGGAAGACTCCGCCCGCTCGCGGCATATAGAGCGCCGCGGCCTCGGCAATCTCGCTGGCCGGTGTGATCGGATAGCCATAGAAAGCGCGGCATCCGGCCAGGATCGCGCTCCTTACAATCGCTTCGTTTCCCTTCATCAGTTGCTTGCGCATTCGCTTGCTCCCACCATGCCTATTTCCACTACGCGTACTCGATTCGCTAGTCTTAATACTGTAATAGCCCCCGGCTCGGGGCACGCCATAAAGCAGATTCCGCAGCCTGTGCAGCCCGTGCCTTTGTAGGCCGCCGTGCGATAGCCGTAATGATTCAGCCGTTCGCCCAGCGCAATCACCTTCGGCGGGCAGGCCTCCACGCAGAGTCCGCATCCCTTGCACTCTTCCACATCCACCCGCAATTGTCCACGGTCCTGCTTTTCCATATTCGCCATTCCCACTCCTCTCCGGCAGCCGCCAGCCTTCAGACCTGCAGAATCGCCGCTGCCTTGCGCATCAGGTAATTCGAGCGCATCGCAAAATCTTCCAGTTCCGCCCTGAACTGCGGATCGGCGATGGCGATCAACGCCTCCGCCCGCTCGCGCAGCGTCTTGCCATGCAGGTACGCGATGCCGTGCTCGGTCACCACGTAATGCACGTCGGCACGCGAGGTCACTACGCCCGCGCCCGGCTCCAGCATCGGCACAATCCGCGAAACCGTGCCGTGCCGCGCCGTCGCAGGCAGCGCGATGATCGGCACTCCGCCTTTGGAACGCGCGGCACCGCGAATGAAATCCACTTGTCCGCCAAAGCCGCTGAAGGGCTTTGTTCCCAGCGAGTCGGCGCAGACCTGCCCGGTCAGGTCCACTTGCAGCGCCGAGTTGATGGCCACCATATTGTCGTTTTTCGCCACCACAAACGGGTTGTTCGTATAGCTGATCGGCTGAAACTCAAAGGTTGGATTGTGGTCAATGAAATTGAAGAGCCGTTGCGATCCCAGCACGAACGAGAGCACCACCTTGCCGCGATGCAGTGATTTTCTCTCGCCGGTCAGCACGCCCGCTTCCATTAAGTCAATCACGCCATCCGAGACCATCTCGGAATGAATTCCCAGATCGCGCCTGTCTCCCAGGCAAGAAAGCACCGCGTCGGGAATCCCGCCGATCCCGGTCTGAATGGTCGCTCCGTCGGCGATCAGCGAAGCCACATTCGCTCCCACCCGGCGCTGGATCGCGGTGGATGGCTCAGGATGCGACTCCAGCAGCGGCCGCGATGTTTCCACAATTGCCGATAGGTGGCTCACATGAAAGGACGTGTCTCCATGCGTGCGCGGCATCCGCTCATTCACTTCGGCAATCACCGTCTTGGAGGCGCGAGCCGCATTCAACGTGCAATCCGCCGTCGTCCCCAAGGTCACAAATCCGTGTTCATCCGGGGGCGAAACCTGCATCAGCGTAACATCCAGCGGCAGAGCGCCGCTGGCGAACAAGCCTTCAATCTCGCTGAGGAAGATGGGGGTGTAGTCGGCGCGTCCGGCGGCCGCCGCCTCGCGCACATTGTCTCCTAAAAACAATGCGCGATGACGAAAGATTCCTTCGTACTCCGGCTTCGTATACACCGCCTCGCCCAGTGTCTTCATGTGAACGATTTCGACATTGCGCAATTCGGGAGCGCGCTCGACCAACGCGTCCAGCAGCACGGAAGGCGTGCCGCACCCGGACTGGACCCATACGCGGTCGCCGGAGCGAACCAACTTGAGCGCCTGTGCGCCCTCCATGCACTTGCTCCGATACTCCTCGCGCCAGTTCATTTATAGACTCCACTATGCTCTTGCGCTGACAACTGCGCTTCGCAGTTCTCTACAAAGGATCTTCCCCAAAACCCAAATCATTCTCGTCTTCGCAAGGGTGCCCGGCAGTGACGCGCGTCACTTCTAAAAAACGCATTTCATTGGCTGCATCTCCATGGTACGGCCTCTGACCAGGGGAATGAAACCAGGTACCCCACCATGCCGCATTCTTGTTTTTGCGACTAGCGTAAGAAACTTTAAACTCATCCGATCCTAGTGATTGTAAGTACTGTAAGCAATGTCGATTTGCATTCCGCAGCAGCCGGATGAATAATTGCGCTCGGATGAGAACACAGATCAAATCCGTCGCGAAAGGCAAGCCGGAAGGCTCTTCAACGGCCGTCAAGACGGCTCTGATGCTGATCGGATGCAGCGCCGTCCTCGGCCAGATCGTCCTCATGCGCGAACTGATGGCCGTCTTCAACGGCAACGAAATCTCGCTGGGCATTCTGCTGGCCACATGGCTCTTCTGGACCGCGATCGGCAGCTTCGTGTGCAGTGCTCTCGCGCAGCATGAAGACAATGCTCGCCGCGCGGTGGCCACGCTCGAATGTCTGCTGGGAATCAGCCTGCCGCTCACCGTCTGGGCATTGCGCTGGAGCAAGAGCCTCTTTCAAACCGTGCCCGGCGAACTGGTCGGCCCGCTCCCGGTGCTGCTTGCATCGCTCATCTGCCTGAGCCTCTTCTGCGTGATCGCGGGCGCGCTTTTTGTATCCGCTGCGCGCATGATGAGCATCGAATCCGCGGTAGACGCGCGACGTGCCAGCAGCGCGGCGTACCTGCTGGAAGCGGCCGGCTCTGCCGTGGGAGGAATCGTCGCCAGCCTGGTGCTTCTGCGCTTTCTCTCGCCCTTCCAGATTGCCGGCCTCGTGCTTCTTATGAACCTGCTGATGGCAAGCGTCCTCTGGTTGCGCATGAGCCGCAAAGAGATTGCGGCCGCGGTTGCGACTGCGACGCTGATCGCTGTTTTTCTTCTTATCGAAGTTGCGCCGCGCATGGATAGGCTGGCGCAGGCGCAGGAGTGGCGCGGCTTTCATCTGCTCGCCTCGCGCGATTCAATCTACGGCAACTTGACGGTTATTGCAACCGGCAACAATCGCAGCCTTTATGAAAACGGCCTGATTCTGGCCAGCACGCCGGACGAGAGCGCAGCCGAAGAATCGGTGCACTACGCGCTGCTGGAGCATCCCGCGCCGCACAGGATTCTGCTCATCGGCGGCGGCGCCGTCGGCAGCGTCCCGCAGGCGCTCAAGCATCCCACTGTCGAACGCATCGACCTGGTCGAGCTGGACCCCGCGCTGATTCGCATGGCGCGTGATTATCTTCCATCCGACTCCGCGCCTGCCGATCCACGCGTGCATCTGCACTATGCCGATGGCCGCGCGTATCTCAATGCGACGCGCGACCGCTTCGATGTAATCATTGTCAGCCTTCCTGACCCGCAGACCGCGCAGTTGAACCGCTTCTACACCGCCGACTTCTTTCGCTCCGCGCGCGATCATCTTGCGCCGGACGGCTTGCTCGCCTTGCAACTTCGCTCGTCGGAGGAAGCCATCAGCCCCGATCTGGCGGACTTCCTGCGCTGCATCAATCGCACGCTGCATGAGGTCTTTCCCGACGTTGTCGCGATTCCCGGTGATACGATTCACTTCTTCGCCGCAACGCGCCCCGGTCTTCTTACCGACGATCCGCGAGTGCTGGTCGCGCGGCTGCTCGCGCGCCATTTGCAGACGCGTTACGTGCGCGAATACTTCATTCCCTTCCGCATGATGCCCGATCGCATGGAGCAGGCGCGCGGCGAACTGCAGCCGCTGGCCGCGACACAAGTCAATCGCGACTTCTCGCCCATCGCCTACTACTTCAATACGGTTCTTTGGAGCGCGCAGTTCAAGCCCGACTATGCCAACTGGCTGCGTTCGGCCGCGCGCGCGCGCTTCTCCGCCGTGCTCGACGTCTCTCTCATCGTTCTGTTATCCGTGGCAGCGCTGCTCGCGTTTGCGACCACTCGCGAATGCCGAGCCCGCTTCACCGCTGCCGGCGCGATGGCCGCGACCGGCTTCACGCTGATGGCGCTGGAAATTATTCTGCTGCTCGCTTTCCAATCCCTCTACGGCTTCCTTTACCGTCAACTCGCCATTCTGATTGCTCTATTCATGGCGGGCATGGCGGTTGGAAGCTGGCTTGGGTTGCGCCACATTCGCCGCGACGGCCGTCCGCCCGGCCGCGCCGTCGCGATCACGCAATTTGTGCTCGCGCTCGCCGCGCCTCTGCTGATGCTCGTGATCAGCCTGCTCGCCAAGCTCTCCGGGACGACGGCAATCTGGCTGGCCGCGCAGTGCGCCTTCCCGGCGCTGGCCACGCTCTCGGGCATCCTGGGCGGCCTTCAGTTCCCCCAGGCGACGCAACTCTACGGCGAAAGCGGAGGGCGAGGGCTGGGCTGGCTCTACGCCGTCGATCTGCTTGGCGGCTGCGCGGGCGCTCTGCTGCTGAGCGCCTACCTCATCCCGGTCTTCGGATTCTGGCGGACTGCGTGGCTTTCAGCGGCGGTGAATCTGGCGCCGGCTCTGCTGGCTGCGCGGATTTGCTTTCCGCGCCGCGAGCGGCCATGACTGATCACCGCGGCGAGTCCGGCATTTCCATGGCCACAACGACCAAAGCAGGAAAAGAAATCTCTGAGAAACAGCCAATGTAGGAAGACGAATTCTGAAAAATAATTCAGATTAAAGTTTTTTCCATTTTTGCCGAAAATTATGTAAAGAGCGCCTAGGCTAAGAAGTAGCCAGACCAGAGACGGAAGTGCCGAGCCCGGCGAATGTGTACGCCCTCCCCCAGCGGATGGTTCCGGGGCTTGGGGCCGTCTCTGGTCTTCCCTCCAGCGGCTCTCCGCCGCGAGCTTGAGCCGCAACCACGGTGGCGCTCGAAATCGGGGAGATGCGACAAATCGAGACCAGCGGCCGGCACGCAACACTGCCCGCCGCTGGTCTCGATTTGGTTTTTGCGCGGGAGCGGTTGAGCCACTCCCGTGCGTCATATTTCTGGTAACCAAGGCGGCTGAGGCCGCCTTTTTCTTTGCGAGGAGCTTTCCGAATGAATCCCATTTCGAATATCTGGAACCACCCAAAGACCTCGGCCACCGGACTGCTGATTGGGGTCATCACCATCGCCAGCGTGTTTTCGCAGCAGGGCATCACGCTGGGCACGGCCGGCAGCGGCACCATGGTTACGCTGGTGAGCGGCCTGGCCACCGCGCTGTTGGGCCTGCTGGCCCGCGATCCAGCCCCATCCAAGGTCAACTCCACCAACTCTACCGCCAAGCTCGGAGTCTGGGCGCTGATTGCCCTGCTGCTGCTTTTCACGGCCGGTTGCTCGGGCACAAGTGTGGCTCAGAACATTGTGAACTGGACGACGGCGCTGCAATCCGCCGTGGCCACGGTGGATTCGACCGCGACGCTGCTGGCTCCGGCGGATGCGCCGATCTTTACCGCGGCCACGGTGGGCTTCGACGCGGCCTCCAACCTGCTGGTGGCGCAGGCCAAAGCGTACCTGGCCAATCCGACGGCCCCTGTCCTCCAGCAACTGCAAACCGCCGTGGTGGCCTTCCAGCAGCAGGTGAACGCGGCGCTGCTGCAAGCGGCCAGGATTGCCAACCCCGCCAGCCAGCAGCAGGTACTGAACGCGATCAACGCGGTGGCGACTGTGGTCAGCGCAATGCTGGCGCTGGTTATGTCCATCTCCAGCAAGGGCGCCGTGGCGCGCATGGCCTCGCAATCGACGATCAAGCTGGCTCAGGTCCGGCCGTATTTGGATGAAGGCAGGGCAGCCGAGCTGGTGGCAGTCCACTACGGAGAGCCGGTGAACCAGGCGGCAATGCAAGTTGCCCAGGTGGAAGTGAGCGCGGCCCAGGCCGGGTTCTAGTCAGACAGGAACGCGAGGCGGAGGCAATGGCCGCCGCCTTGCGTTCCAACTTCAACTGAGCCTGAATAGTGATCCGATCCGATCACATATTGCCTACTAAGTATGGTGCGCCCGGAGAGATTCGAACTCCCGACCTAACGCTCCGGAGGCGTTCGCTCTATCCAGCTGAGCTACGGGCGCGCATTACCAGCATATCGTACTTTGGATTCTTCCGGGTGAAAGCAGCCAGCGGACCAGATTAATGCCGGATTCGACTCACTGCTTTTACTCTTCGTGAAGCTCGTCGTCGAGGTTATCCAGCGCGGTCAGAGCTTCGTCGGGCACATCCCACTGGCGGAGAATCTTGTAGATGACACCGGGAGAAAAACCGGCGGCGACCAGGCGGCGCATGATGCGCGCGGTCTCCTTCTCGCTCTCCGGCTTGAGCAGGTGCTTGCGTTCCAGGTGCGCGCGGGCCAGCGCCTCTTCGCTGGTCTGGCCATAGCGGGCTTCCAGGGTCTCTGCGATCAGCTCGCTGCCGACGCCCTTCTGCTGCAAGTCCCGGCGAACGCGGCGCTTGCCCAGCTTCTCGTTCTCCTGGCGTAGGCGGGCGTAGGTCTCGGCAAAGGCGGCATCGTCCAGGTAGCCGTGCTCGCGCAGGCGGGCCAGTGCAGCCGCGATTGCCGCCTCCCCGCGTTCTCCCGGCTCGACGCGCCTCTGCATCAGCTGCCGCAGCTCGGCTTCCGAGCGCATCGCCCGCCCCAGCGTCTTGACGGCGTAGTCGTAGAGCCCGGCTTCGTTGAGGAAGGGGCGGGGCTTGCCGGATTTGCGTTGAAAGGGCAATGTCAGCTCTTGACTTTCACTTTCTTGGCGGAACAGCGACTGGGCGCGGGTCTCTTCGCCAAGCCTTGGCTTTCTGCTGCTGCCCAAATCGCCTCGCGCAATGCCTGCGACTTAGTCCAACCTGTGCGCTTCATGATGCGGGACGGCGCTACCTCGGACTTGGTGTCAAGAGTCGCGGATACTCGATAAGTCATCGCCATGCGGTTGATAGTACAACGGTTCGTGAATTTACTCCAGATCACATTCGCGGAATGGAGTCCACTGTTCCCCAACTTGGCACTCGCACGAGCGCGAACCTGCCTTTTCCCTGTTCCCTGTTCCCTGTTCCCTATTCCCTGTTCTCAGTCACTTCGTCCACTCATCGACCCAGTCGTTCACCGTCTTGTACCAGAGGCGCGAGTTCTGCGGCTTCAGCACCCAGTGGCCCTCATCGGGGAAGTAGAGCATCTTGCTGGGCACCTTGAGCCGCTGCAAGGTGGTGAAGAGCTGGAAGCCCTCGCTGACGTCGAGGCGGTAGTCGAGCTGGCTGTGAATCACCAGCGTGGGGGTCTTGAAGTTTTTGGCCGACATCGCCGGAGACCACTTGCGGTAGGGATTCTCGGCGTCCGGTTTGCCATAGTAATCCCATGGCTTGCCCTTGAATTCCCACTCGTTGAACCACAGCTCTTCCGTGGACCCGTAGGCCGATTCGGGGTTGAACATTCCGTCGTGGCTGACGATGCACTTAAAGCGGTCGGTATGGCCGAGAATCCAGTTGGCCATGTAGCCGCCGTAACTAGCGCCCAGCGCGCACTCGCGCGTCTTGTCGATGAAGGGATAGTGCTGCTCGGCGTAGTCCAGCCCCTGCATCAGGTCGGTGAAGGGCTTGCCGCCCCAGTCGCCGTTGACGCCATCGACAATCGCCTGCCCGTAGCCGGTCGAGCCGCGCGGATTGATCATTACCACCACGTAGCCGTTGGCGGCAAAGAGTTCCGCGTTCCAGCGATAGCTCCACGAATCGCCCCACGCTCCTTGCGGGCCGCCGTGGATGAGGAACTTGAGCGGATACTTCTTCGCCGGATCAAAGCCAGGAGGACGGATGATGAAGCCTTGCAGATAAGTATTGTCGTTTGTCGAAAACACAAAAGGTTCTAGCTCGGCCAAGTCCAACTGGGCAAGGAGACCGTCATTGAGATGAGTTAACTGTGAATCATTGATACCTAACATTGGGCGACTGCCAAATCGAATCCCCTCGCTAGTTTCCGAAATGCGATTGACGAAGTCAGGTTGCCTGTTCTGAATCGAGTAGATCTCTGAGGGGCGTTGAACGCCCATTCTTGTGATAAGAATAGTTTTTGCGTCCGGTAGTATATGCAGATCACTGCACTCACCCCGGTAAATGTGATCTAAGGATCCGATGGACTGGACATTTCGGTCCGTCGTATCTGTCTGAAAAAGATGAGAGGAAGAGGGATAACTTATGAATGGCGGGCCGTTCAGAATCCTCCTTTGTTCGATTGGGCCGTTTACCGATCCATTAGAAATAAAGTAGGTTGACTTCGAGTCCAACGCCCATGCGAATTCATCGATCCAAGCATCATAATCCGGCAGCAGGTTTTTTTCTTGCTTGGTCGTGCGGTTGTAGACGAAGAGCCGGAACTTGTCGCTCTCGTACCCTGCCCGCGCCTCCGAGCGCCACGCAATGTACTTGCCGTCGGGCGAGTAGGCGGGGTTGAAGTTGCCACCCGCCGAGGTGCTGATCGCCACAGGCTTTGCCGCCGGGTTGGTCAGGTCGAGGGTAAAAATCTTCGCGCTCACGCTGATCGCCGGTTCCGGGTCGAGGTTCTCGGTGAAGGCCAGCTCCTTCGAGTCGGGCGCAAAGGCGCAGCCGCAGCCGCCGCCATCGAGCGAGAAGGGCGGAAGGTCATGCGGATCGTTGGGCGTCAGGTCGCGCAGCGCGCCCGTCGCAACCGTCAGTAGAAAGAGGTGGCTGCGCTTCTCGCCGGTGTAGTGGTCCCAGTGGCGATACAAAAGATGCGTAAAAATCTGCGCCTTGACCTTGCTGGCAGCAGCAGCCGTGTCGCGGTCGGCGTTGCATTTATCGCCGGTGGCTGCATCGGCTGGAGTGATCACCGGACAGTCCGGATACACCGCCGAAGTAAAGAGAACGGAGTGCCCGTCCGGCGACCAGATCGCGTCGCCGGCTTCGGTCGAGATCGCCGTTAGCTTTTTGGGGTTGGCGGTTGCGCCGGTGGCCGCATCGAAGTCAGCCTTCCAGACCTGTTGGCCACCCTCTCGACCGGAAAGAAAGAGCACGGAGCGCCCGTCCGAGGCAAATTGAATCCCCGAGTCGCCCGGCTGCGCCACGGCGAGCTTCTTCGGCTCGCCGCCGGCAATCGCCTGAATCCACAGCTCCGCTGTTTTGGTGTTTTGGTCGAGGTTGACGGTGATTACGCCGTAGGCCAGCCACTTGCCGTCGGGCGAGACGGCGGTGTCGCCCAGCCGCTTCATCTTCATCAGATCCTCGAAGGTCATGGGGCGCTTGCCGGGTGCGGTTTGGGCTGGGCAAAACGAGGTGAGGACGAAGGCGAGTGCGAGTGAGAGACAAATCGTGATTTTGCGCATGGTTTTTTCCTGTTCGCGCGGGGAAATGGTGGTTTCTGCGCGAAGAAGAAGTTTACACCCGACACGGGTGTATAGGGCAGGGGTAAAGATTTGAATGCACGCGCAGATGCCACGCCCATTCAAAGCCGATAGCCTTTCCTTGCGCCTGTTAATCTGAGCGCATGGGCAAGCGGGGCTGGGAGGCGGAGAAGATCGCGCGGGTGCGGGGGCGTTTGTTGGCGTGGTATGAGAGCTGTCGGCGCGATCTGCCCTGGCGGCGCAGCCTGAATCCCTACGCTATCTGGGTCTCCGAGATCATGCTGCAGCAGACCCGCGTGGCGGTGGTGGCGGAGCGCTACCAGGACTTCATGGCACGCTTTCCCACGCTGCTCGCGCTGGCGCTGGCCACCGAGCAGGAGGTGTTGGCCGCGTGGAGCGGCCTGGGCTACTATAACCGCGCGCGGATGCTGCACAAGGCGGCCCAGTTTGTGGCTGGCCATGATCAGGGCAACCTGCCGCGGACGGCGGAGGAACTGCGCCTTCTGCCCGGCATCGGAGCCTACACTGCGGCAGCCGTGGCCAGCATCGCTTACGGCGAGCCGGTGGCCGTGGTGGACGGCAATGTGGAGCGGGTGCTTTGCCGGATAGAAGGCTGGAAGGCAGGCAGCCGCGCGGGCGGCGGCAGTGCTGTCCGGCGCGGAATCGAGGAACTGGCCGCCCGGCTGGTGGACCCGCTCCGGCCCGGAGATTTCAACCAGGCGCTGATGGAGCTGGGCGCGACCCTCTGCCTGCCGCGCAATCCGCAGTGCCTGGTCTGCCCGCTGGCCGCCGATTGCAAGACGCGGGGGGAGCACAATACCGCGCCGCGCCCGCGGATGCAGAGCCGCGAGGTGGCCTACGCGCTCTCGGTGCGCAGCGGACTGATCCCCGGCCAGGCGCATCGGGAGGTGCTGTTGGAGCAGCGGCCGGCCTCGCTGACCGTGATGCCGGGGCTGTGGGAGCTGCCCACGCTGCGGGAGTCAGCCGTCCCCAATGAGGCGCTGAAGATGACCTTGCGCCACGCCATCATGCAGGTGAACTACTATGTGCGTATCCGCACAGTCTTTGAAGACGATGTGGCGGCGCTGACCGTTCCCGGCGGCGAGCTGCGCTGGGTTCCGCTGCAGGATGCGGAGGGGATGGCGCTGACCGGCCTGACCCGCAAGGTGCTCGCCCGCGCGCATCTGCTGGCCTCCGCGCCGCTGGATCCCGTGGCACTGCAGGACGGCGAGGAACTCTGACGCTCAAATTGAGGCGCGCCTACGCGCTTTCTCTCGCATCCTGACAGGCTTGCGACGCATCAAACGGGCGTCCTGCATTTTGCAGACGCAGTTGGATATTTCCCCGGCAGCGGCGCATCCGGCAACGCATTACGCAATCAAAAAATAATTCAACCCCCAAGGAGGCACAATGGCAAGCAAGGCAAGCGCGGTTTGGACAGGTTCACTGAAGGAAGGCAAGGGCACGATCTCGACGGCGACGGGCGTGCTGAGCAACGCAAACTACTCATTCGCCACACGTTTTGAAGGCGCGGCTTCGGGCACCACGCCCGAAGAGCTGATTGCGGCGGCACACGCCAGTTGCTTCTCGATGGCGCTGGGCGCGCAGTTGGGCGGCGCGGGGCTGACGCCTGCCAAGATCGAAACCCACGCGTCAGTCACGCTGGGTAAGGTCGGCGACGGCTTCGCTATCACCCGCATCGCGCTGACCACCACGGCCAGCGTTCCCGGCGCCTCGCAGGAGGTTTTTGCCAAGGCCGCCGCTGACGCCAAGGGCGGCTGCCCCATCTCCAAGCTCTTCGCCAACAACACGGAAATCCTGTTGGACGCTAAGCTGGTGTAAGCGGAACTCAAACGCCGTGGCCGGGGCCGAAAGCTCCGGCTTTCCCGGCCCATTTTCGTGCGCCGAAATTTGACACCGGGAGCCGCATTTGCGAGACTCAGAACTGCTGCTTGTTCAGCGAAATGCTGGACTTGCGTACTGTGCCGAAGTGGCGGAATTGGCAGACGCGCGTGGTTCAGGTCCACGTACTCGCAAGGGTGTGGGGGTTCGAGTCCCTTCTTCGGCACCAAGAGTCCTACAAATTATTGATTCAAGTAGGCTTGCAACGGGTTAAGAAGGCTTACTGAATGCTACCCCATCCCATCCACCTGCCACCGGAGTTGCCGTTGCGCTTCGTTGTTGAATCCCCCAAATAACGCCCCAGGGTTCTGCCTTGTTCCTTTTCAGTTGCATCGGGCGGATTTCAGGTGCCTCGTGCGCTGCTTTCGGTTCGACGAAGGCCCGCTCCAGTGTTGTTCGCCAACTCCGGCGTTTACCACGCTGCCGAGAGTACTGCCATTAGCTCCTCGCCCGTGAGCGGAAGCGGGTTGGCCTGCATGCTGCTGGCGCGGGCTGCCTTCTCCACCACGGTGGGCAGATCGGCTTGCGCGATTCCCCAGGCGCGCAGCGCGGGAACGTTGAGATCGGCGCAAAGCGCGTGTACCCATGCGACGCCGTCCTCCGCGGTTGCTTCCTTGCGGCCGGTCAGCAGGCGCGCGATAGCGGCGTAGCGTTCCAACGATGGATGGAGCGGCGCGCGGGCCCGCAAGGCGGCTACGTTGGCGGCCATGCCATGGGGCAGCAGCGCCGCGCAGAGCGCTCCATGCGGAGCATTCCACTCACCTCCCAGCGGCGCGGCAAGGCCGTGCACCACGCCCAGTCCGGCGTTGGCCAGTGCCAGGCCTCCGAACAAGCTTGCCAGCGCCATCTTGCGGCGCGCCTCACTGTCCGCGCCGTCGCGATAGGCGCGGCCCAGCGCCCCGGCGGCGCGCCCGATCCCCTCCACGCAAAGCGCGTCAGTTATCGGATTAACGCGCGCGCTCACATACGGCTCGATCAACTGCGTCAGCGCGTCCAGTCCCGTGTAGGCTGTGATCACGGGCGGCAGCTCGTACGTCAGCTCTGGATCGACCAGTGCGACTCTTGGCAGCATCATGGGGCTCCGCAAGCTCGCCTTCACGCGATGCTCCGGGGATGCGAGCACGGCATTGCGCGTGACCTCGCTGCCGGTCCCGGCTGTGGTCGGCGCCGCGATAAAGGGCAGCGGTGCGGTCGACAGCGCGCGCCCCTTTCCCACCACTTCAAGAAACTCCAGCGGCTCGCCGCCGTTGGTTGCAATGCAGGCAATCGCTTTTCCGGCGTCGATCGCGCTCCCGCCGCCCAGCGCAACCACGACATCGCAAGCAGCTTCCCGCACGCGCCGGGCGCCGTCGCGGACCAGATCGACCGTCGGCTCGCCGGGAACGGCAAGGACTTCCGCCGAGAGCGCCGAAACAAGCCACGCCGCGCGCTCGCGTGAAGAGCCGGTGACCACGAACGGGTGAGCGCCGAAACTGCGAGCCAGCTCGGGCAGAGTGGCGGCTGTACCCTCGCCGAAGACGATGCGGGTTGCGGTAGCAAACTCGAAGCGCATAGTTTCAGCCTTGTTCAGTCTTGTTCAGTCTTGTAAATCGGGGAAGACAGCGTTGTACCGCACACTCGAGCGCGGCTCGGCCATCATGGGCGCAACCGCGTCGCGCCACTTGGCGTAGTGAGCGGTCAGTTTATGCGTGGCCGCCGCCTCCGCATCGCGGTAGATTTCGATCAGCACGAAGCGTGTCGCGTCGTCCTGCTGCCGCATCACGTCGAAGCGCGCAATACCGGGCTCCTGAAGACTGGCGCGGGCGTTTTCGACGGTAGCGCGGCTGAACTCCTCCACCGACTCGGGCTTGACGCGTATATGCACGTGGACAATGAGCATCGAAGCTGCCTCCGCCTCCTATCTTATCGCCATGCCGCATTGGCTAGAGGATTTGCTTCTTGTCAGTTCCCTACCGGCGTTGCTCACCCGCAAAGGCATGAAACTGTAGCGCTGGCCTCCCGGCCGGCTGTAGCGTGGACCTCCCGGTCCACGCTTGTTTCTTCCTGGAATCTCTCCTGAACACAATGGTAATTATCAGCACTGATCCGCTCTACGGATGGACGCTTCCGGAATGCATGTCAGGACCAGGCCGCTGGCGTGCTCCGTTAATGATTCGCAGGAGGACGATTTCCCTTGCGCTCAATAAACCGATGCCTTGGCTGAAAAAAACTGGACCCTGGGCGTGACGCTCGTGACCTTTCGCTTGAGTGCCTCGACTTTCACTCCTCCCAGGCGAAAAGGTGGACGTGGCCTCTTTCATCTCCCGCTACAATCCGATCCCTGGCCCAGGCACAGCATCTGACCGCACAGTCGCAGGTGAATATAGCGAGGCACCTACAAGACTCCAAATCCCAGACCCGTACGGTATGGTCTTTTGCGCTGACGACGGCGCGCTTGCCATCGCCCGACATCGCCACGCCTGTGACCCAAACCTCTTGTTTGAAAAAATCCCCAGACCGATGCGAGTGGCCCTCCAGGACACGGGACGACCAATTGCCCTCCAGATCCCAGATCCGCAGTGTCATTTCGTATGACCCGCAGACGGCGCGCTTGCCATCGGCCGAAAGGGCTAAAGCGGCGAACCAATTCCAGTGGTCTTGTAGGATGCGAGGTGGTTGATTGCCCTCCAGATCCCAGACCCGAAGGGTCTCGTCGAATGAGCCGGAGATTGCGCGCTTGCCATCGGCAGACGCCGCCAGGGCTTTAACCTCTTTCGTATGGCCTTTCAGGATATGGGGCAGCTGGCTGCCCTCCAGATTCCAGATCCGTAGGGTGCAGTCGTCCGAGCCTGAGACGGCGCGCCTGCCGTCTGCGGTCAGCGCCACGGCCTCGACCGAGTCCTCATGACCTCCCCGGAAGCGGTTCAGACTCTCCCCTATCCAACTGATCAGCCATTTCTTAAACCTATTTCGACTACTGAATGTCGCATCCTCCAAAACTGAAAAAAGCAACGACCACGGCCAAAATAACCCCACTGAGAGGCGGGACGGTTGTTTGCCCTCTATATCCCAGACCCGCAGGGTGCGGTCATTTGAGCAGGAGACTGCGCGTTGGCCATCGCCGGACAGCGCCACGGCATTGACCCTGCCCCAATGGCCTTTCAGTACACGGGGCGGTTGGTTACCTTCCAGATCCCAGACCCGAAGGGTCTTGTCGGATGACCCGGAGACGGCGAGCTTGCTATCGGCAGATATCGCCACCGCACGGACAGCAGCCGTGTGGCTTTCCAGAATCGGGGTCGGTTGGTTGGCCTCCAGATCCCAAACCCGCAACGTCCCGTCATCCGAGCCAGACACGGCGCGCCTGCCATCGGCAGATATCGCCACCGCACAGACAGCATCCAAGTGCCCTTTCAGGACGCGGGGTGGTTGGTTGCCCTCCAGATCCCAATCCAATACGGTTTCGTCGAAAGAGCTGGAGACGGCACGCTTACCATCGGCCGACAGCGCCACGGCGAAGACCCCCTTGTGGCATTCTAGGATGCGGGGCGGCCGGTTGCCCTCCAGATCCCAAACCCGCAACGTCCCGTCAGCCGAGCCAGACACGGCAAGCTTGCAATCGGCTGAAAGCGCCACGGCATTGACGCAACCAGTATGCCCTTTCAGGACGCGTGGCGGCTGGTTGCCCTCCAAATCCCAGACTCGCACGCTATTGTCGCGCGAGCGGAAGAGGTTCCCGGAGCCGGAGACGGCGCGCCCGCCATCGGCTGACACCGTCACGGCATTGACACAATCTGCATGACCTTCCAGGAAGCGTGGCGGCTGGCTGCTCTCCAAATCCCATATGAGCAGGTTGGGGCCTGAGGTACACACGGCGCGCTTGCCATCGCCCGATAGTGTCAGCTTCCATAGCTGATCCGTGTGTCCTTCCAGGACACGAGGCGGCTGGCTGCCCTCCAGATCCCAGACTTGAAGGGTCTTGTCATCGGAGACGGAGACGGCGCGCTTACCGTCGGCTGACAGTGCCACATCCGCCCCCGTACGCATGTAGCCTTGGAGGACACGGGGAGGCTGGTGCTGGTTGCCCTCCAGATCCCAGACTCGCAAGGTGTGGTCTCTCGAAGCAGAGATGGCGCGCTTGCCGTCGGCTGACAGCGCCACTGCCCAGACCGAACCTCCATGGCGTCCAAGGATGCGCAGCGCCGCACCACCTGCAGCTTCGAGCGTTGGCCGCAGGGGCCACAGCCTTGGGCGGGAAGCGCAAGCATCGAGATCATCCAGGAAAGCCGTGACTTCCGGTTGGGCTTGATGAACAAGCAGGCGTCCCCTCATCTGGGAGGCGAATTGATCGGGGTTCTCTATCACAACATTCAAGGAGAGCCGCAGAGTGCCTTGAAGCAGTCGCAGATCATTACACCGTGGTAATTCGCTTTGCAGAGCATCTCTAAGGAGTGCCTGATAGTCGTCGTCGAGGTCCAGGACCATGCCAGCCGCGACTTTCGAAAAAAGGAATGTGCAATCGAAAAGTGTTGCCTCAGCCTTCGCCCATTGCCGCGCTCCGCGCTGCTGGAAGACCAGTTCGGCGGCTCTGCGTGCGTTTGGCGCCTTTCGTCCTTCATCCAGCCAGGCGGGTTTGGCATGAAAGTAACTCGCCAGGTCGCTGTGTCGGGCTTGCGCCTCATTTCCATCGAGAAAGCGAGCCACAACCCGTTCCGCCAACTGCTTATGGTAGAAGGCGATCACCGTCCCGCCCGGCGCGGCACGCTCCGTAAGGTACGGCTCCAGATCCAGCGAGAGCCTCGACCACACCACCACCGGCAGCCTGCGTTCGCTGACCTCGTGGTGCTTGCGTTGGTCGAAGTCATTCCAGACGGCGTCGTCCGCGGCCAGCACATCCAGCATCTCGTCTTCCGTCAAACCGTAGCGCGCCGCCGCCAGATAGCCCAGGCTGCGTTCCACCAGCACCGGTCCGTGATTGGCGTTCGAGGCCAGCCGGTCAAAGAGCGTGTCGAGCACGCCCGAAATGCCCTCGCCCAGCCTGCACGCATCCGGAGGAGAAAACGACCTCCACAGCCGGCTCTCCTCGGCCGCCAGCTTGAGATAGAGCGGCAGGCCGCAGCGCTCGAAGTATTTGAGCACGAAATCCCGCTGCCACGGCTGGAGCGTGCGCCGCTTTTCTTTGGGATCTGTTCCGCGCAGCAACTCATCCAGCGCCTGACCGCCTTCCGCCATTGTCATCGTTGCCAGCGGGACCTGTAGCCCATTCGGCAGCCGCTCCCCATCGTCCGTCGTCGAGACGACCACCTTCACATACGCCGGCAACTCCGCCGGAAGCCATGCCGCCCCACGCGCCGGGTCGCTGGCGGAGAGTTGGTCCAGAGCATCAATGAAGAGAATCAGCGGCTGCTCAGCTGTCGCCGTGGCCAGTCGTTCCTGAAACGCTCTTTCAAGCTGGTAGTAATCGACAGGCGTATCACCCGGTGCAATCTGCATGCAGAGGCTGGTCAGCAGCGCATGGCCGCTCGACGATTCAGGAGACGCGCCGATGAACCGCCGGACTACCCGCCCCGGTCCTATATGTTGTTGCGAAGCCTTCGCCATCACCGCCGACTTGCCCGAGCCGGATGGGCCATGCAGCACCAGCGGCCTGCGCTCCGGCCCGCTGAGGTAATCCGAGACGGCCGTCAACACATCCCCACGCCCGACAAAGATGCGGCAGCGGTCCGCGGCGAAGCGGTCGTGCGCCTCCATCTCCAGATCAAGCGCCGCGCGCGAAGTGAACCTGCCGGTCTCAGCCAGGATCACCGCGCTCAGCGCCGCTTCGACATCCACGCAGAGTTTATCGAGCCTTGAGGCGGAGAATAGGCGAATGTTTCCTTCGGGAAGCTTTTGCCGCAGATCTTCCTTGAGCGCCGAAAGGTCTTCGTCTTCCTCAACGCCCTCCGCAGGCTCGCGGAAGAACGCAAAGACATGCTTGCGGTCTTCCTCGCTCTGGCCCAAGCCCTTCAGAATCTCCTGGTGCGTGGCCGAGGCCTCGTACTTGATGAGCGATTCCGAGGGCAGTCCGGCTTCCCGCGCGGCCTCTCGAAGAATGCGATGGAGCCTCTGCTCCACCTCTCCCCAACGATCTTTATCGGCGAACTCGCCTTCGCGCGGCTTGAGCAGAAACTCTGGCGGCACGGCGTTGTCGTCGCGCTCATACCAGTCGTCGATCAGCGATTTATCGGCGTCTACGACTCGACCTCGAACCTTATTGAACTCTCCGGCCTCGATGCGCGCCGGCAGCGGACGCCAGCCGTAGCGTTCGCCGAGCAGCACAATGAAGTTCGGCTTGATGCCGGTCTGCTGGCAGCGCTCGATCTCGCGCAGGCAGATCTCCATGGTCTGCTGGTCGAGCGCCGCCTCGTCGCGCACGCCCCAGCGCAGGTCGATAGCCTGGAAGCGCGCGTTGTTCGCCTCGCAGAGCTTGCGCAGCCGGGGAAAGACCTCGCGCTGCAATGCGTCACGCTCGGCCTTCAAGTCTTCAAAGGTCGAGCTGACAAAGACTCGGAATGTGCGTGTTGCGGTCGGCATAAGAGGATTGCAAGCGAGTTTACTCCCTGCAGCCTGGCATGGCAACCAGCGGGACGGCTTCTCTAATTCGAGTTCGTCGCTTGCAGCCTTGAATCTGGATCAGTCCCGCAAGCCGGCCTGCGTTCACCGATTTGCCCATCCAAAAATTTCAGTTGGCGTTTACAGTGAGATAACCGAGGATCATACGCAGACAGATCAGCGGACACTGGCCGACCTGCCGGGACCAATCCCGGAAGACGCTTCTCAACCGCTGATAGTATTTGGTTGATGAATTCCATCTTTGCCAGCGAGGCGCACGGCGATCGGTCCAAGGACAGCCGTCAGCAGCACGTAGGCAGCGGAGAACGGGCCGATTCGCGGTTCGAGCGCACCTCCCAGGCCGGCGATCACAATGGCGAATTCGCCGTGGGCAACGAGCGTGAGACCAGCGCGAAGGCGGGCGCGATGGCCCACCTGGGTGCGTCGCGTTGCCAAATACCCGGTGAGCGTTTTGGTGAGCAGGGTGACCACTATTTCACGCCGGATCCTGTTGCGCTTCCATTCCTTCTGCAACACGCGCTACCGACGAAGAAAGGCGCGGCTTCTCTCGGCTCTCACGCGCAACTATTCAGCAGACCGCAAGCGAAGGCAATCTCTCGAAACTACAACAGCGTTTCTGCAATCGCTGAGTACGAATTCTTCGCCGGAGAGCGCCGCAAGATTTTGGCTCCATGCGCTCGCCATTGGGTATAGCCCTGCCTACCTGGAAGAAAACGCCGATGGAATCCGGCAGGATTGGCCGCGGATTCCGCTTCCGTCGTCTCTGGAGCAGTTCACGGCCTCCGCCGCATTGGGGCGGCGCGTGGCGGAATTGCTGGATACGGAGCAGCCCGTCCCCGGCGTGACGGCGGGCGCGCTCCGGCCTGAGTTGCGCGGGATTGCCGCTCTCACTCGCATGGGCGTTGACGATAACAAGAATGACAAGGACCAGTCCGGGGATTCCGACCAGGAAGAATCGAAGTTGGACTTACGTCTCACGGCGGGTTAGGGTCACGCCGGCAAGGGCGGTGTAACCATGCCGGGGCGCGGCAAGCTCATCCGCCGGGAGCGGACAGCGAAAGAGAGCGCGGAATTGGCACAAGGGATTGCCGCGCTGGGCCTGACGGAAGACACGGCGCTGGTCCGCCTTGGCTTCGCCGTGGTGGATGTGTATCTGAATGACCGTTACGCCTGGGCGAACGTGCCGGAAAAAGTTTGGGAACTGTATATCGGCGGCTATCAGGTGATGAAAAAGTGGCTCAGTTACCGCGAGTACAGCTTTCTGAATCGCCCGCTCACACTGGCCGAAGTGGACGAGGTGCAATCGATGGCGCGACGGCTGACCGCCCTCTACCTGCTCCAGCCGGAACTCGACGCCAATTACCTCAAAGTAAAAAATGCGACCTGGCAGGGCTGATTGGCTTTTGGGACTGGCGCTCGGCTTTCCGACGTCACGCCGATCGTGCATCAGCGGCGCAGAAGGACGGCTTCGCCAATCTCATCATGGCGCTGCTGATCTCCGTCTCCGCCAGGCTATCCTCTCTTGGGACAACACTCCCTGTCACCAGGCCGTCGCACAGCGCAGTAAACGTCCACACGTGATTCCCCACCGTGATTGGCCCGTTGTACACGTGTGCTGAACTAAGGCCCTGGAAGACGTGTAAGTAGTGAATTGTATTACTTATATGCATTTTTATAACCCGTAAGACGGCAGTTCGATCCCACTCTTTGTCACCCAATTATGGAAGTGGTTTGCGTCACTTCTTTCGGCCGGTGATGATGTGGAACGGGGTGTCCAGCCGGAGCGTCGTGGTCGCGACATCCGCGAGGCCGAGCGCTTTCAGCCGGCTTTCGTACCACGACGAATCCCGGAAGGAGCGGAAAAAGAGCAGGAAGGGGAGCGTCGAAAAGGAAATGTCAGCTTCGTCCGATTCGAGCGGGGACCTTTCGAAGATGAGCACGATGCCGCCGGGTTCGAGCGCTTCCACGGCCCTGGAAAGAAACCGCATCGTCTCCCGCTCGGGCCAATCGTGAAGCATGGATTTGAAGGAAATCAGGTCGAACCCATGGGGAATCGGATCGACCAACGCGTGTCCCTCCAGGAACCGGACCCTGCCCGCCTCAGGTTTTTCCGCCATGTGTTCTGCTCCCACACGGCACACCACGGGAAGGTCCATCACGAGGGCGGAAATTTCCGGGTGTCGCATGCAAACCCGGCG
>Ga0326727_10004727_pt1 | contig 40267 bp, 38 predicted proteins | sample MB2enrmetagenome_FD_207643 | JGI IMG/M metagenome (GOLD analysis project Ga0326727, IMG submission 207643) | Lab enriched peat soil microbial communities from McLean, Ithaca, NY, United States - MB29MY | ecosystem: Environmental > Terrestrial > Soil > Wetlands > Peat | place: USA: New York...
ACGCCAGCCGCCGGCTGAAGGTACGCACCAACGCCGAGACGCCACTCGATGCCGAGACGGCGCGGAAATTCGGCGCCGAAGGCATCGGTCTGTGCCGCACCGAGCACATGTTCTTCGACCCGGCGCGCATCGGCGCGGTGCGGCAGATGATCATGGCCCCGGACGAGCACGGCCGCCGCGCCGCCCTGGCGAAGCTGCTGCCCTTCCAGCGGCAGGACTTCATCGACCTGTTCCGCATCATGGCGCCGCTGCCGGTCACCATCCGCCTGCTCGACCCGCCGCTGCACGAATTCCTGCCGCATGCCGAGGCCGAACTGGCCGAAGTGGCGGAAGCGCTCGGCACCGATGTCGACGCCATGCGCCGCCGCGCCGGCGAACTGGCCGAGGCCAACCCGATGCTCGGCCACCGGGGCTGCCGGCTCGGCGTGACCTACCCCGAGATCTACGAAATGCAGGCCCGCGCCATCTTCGAAGGGGCGATCGCGGTGGCGCGCGATTCCGGCACCGCGCCGGTGCCGGAAATCATGATCCCGCTGGTCGGCACAAGAAGGGAACTGGAGATCACCCGCGCCCAGGTGGACCGGGTGGCGAAAGCGGTGTTCGCCGAGGCCGGCACCCCGATCGAGTACACCGTCGGCACCATGATTGAGCTGCCGCGCGCCGCTCTGATCGCCGACCGCATCGCCGAGGTCGCCGATTTCTTCAGCTTCGGCACCAACGACCTGACGCAGACCACGTTCGGCCTGTCGCGCGACGACGCCGGCAAGTTCCTGCCCGCCTATGTCGAGCAGGGCATCCTGCCCAAGGATCCGTTCGTCTCGCTCGACATCGAAGGCGTCGGCGCGCTGGTGCGCATCGCCGCCGAGCGCGGCCGCGCCACCCGGCCCGGCCTCAAGCTCGGCATTTGCGGCGAGCATGGCGGCGATCCCGCCTCGATCGCCTTCTGCGAGACGGTCGGGCTCGATTACGTCTCCTGCAGCCCTTATCGCGTGCCGGTGGCCCGCCTGGCCGCCGCCCAGGCGGCGCTCGCCGGCGGCGGCGACCGCACCGCCTAGACGATGCGGCTGGTGGCGGCGACGCGGCTGCTGAACGAGGACGACATCCTCGAAGCCTTCGTGCGCCACCATGCCGGCCTGGTCGATCACCACATCTTCCTCGACAACGGCAGCACCGACCGCTCGCTGGCCATACTGAAGGCGCTTCAGGCCGAGGGACTGAAGCTTACCGTGCTGCAGACCCGGGCGGCACATTTCTGCGAGCCGCAGTTGCTCACCAGCCTGTTCCGCATGGCGGCGGGCATGGCGGCCGACTGGGTGACGATGCTGGACTGCGACGAGTTCGTCGATGAAAGGCGGGCCGGCGGCGGGCTGCGCGGGGTGCTGGCCGCCCTGTCGCCCGAGCAGGGCGTGCTGGGCCTGCCCATCGCCGCCTACCACCCGATGCCGGACGATGACGCGGCCGAGTTGCTGGTGCCGCGGCGCATTCGCCGGCGCGAGCCGGAGTTGCAGCGCTATGCCAAGATCGTGCTGCCCGGGCAGCTCGCCGCGCAGCATGTCAGCATCGCGGCGGGCAGCCACACCGCCATCCGCGAGGGACGGTATCTGCCGGCCCCGCTCGCCACCGATCTGGCCCTGGCGCATTTCCAGCGCCGCTCACCCTGGCAGCTGGTAAGCAAGAACGTGCTGGGCCGCCTGAAGGTCATCGCCGCCGGCCAGATCGGCGCCGAGCACAACTGGGCGGCGCATTACAACAAGGTCTTCGAGACGATCCGCGACGACCCGGCCGCGCTGCTGCGCAACCCCGGCTTCCTCAGCCCCGGCGCGCCGGAGACCGGGCTGATCGAGGATCCGATCGACTACCGGGGCGGCGACCTGCGCCACACCCTGCCCGGCGATCCGGCAATGAAGGCGGTCGCCACGCTGGCGGCGTTCGGCGAGGCGCTGGCGGCCCAGCATGCCCGGCTGCTCGACACCAACGAGGGGGCGCGACTGCAAATGCACAATTTGTCGCTGACCTGGACGCAAATCGCATAGGCAAAGAAAGCAAGGCCAGGGGGCTTTGCCCCCTGGACCGCCACCAAGGGGCAGTGGCCGCTTGGAACCCGCTCCTTAAGGAACGGGGTCAAGCGGACCCCTGTCCCCTGCCGGGTCCAGGGCAGCGCCCTGGCCTTGCTTGCTTCCTGAAACAGTTGACGCCACGAAACGCGGCACCCATTTTCCTTCTCCTTTCCCACCCGAGGCGCCCATGCTCAGCCGGGACACCCGCGTCAATGCCCTGATCGGCACCGGGCACTTCCTGTCGCATTTCTACGTGCTTTGCCTGCCGCCGATGTTCACCTACTGGCAGCGCGCCTTCGAGGTGAGCTATGCCCAGCTTGGCCTGACCGTGGCGCTGATGTCCGGCATTACCGCGCTGCTGCAGACGCCGGTGGGGTTCCTGGTCGACCGGCACGGCGCCCGCCGCTTCCTGGTCGGCGGCACGTTGCTGATGACGCTGAGCATCGCCGCCATGGGCCTGGCGCAGTCGTTCTGGCAGATTCTGCTGCTGGCTGCGCTGTCCGGCATCGGCAACTCGGTGATCCACCCGGCCGACTATGCCATCCTGTCCGGCTCGGTTGACCGTGGGCATATGGGGCGATCCTTCGCCATCCACACGTTCAACGGCAATCTGGGTTTCGCGCTCGGCCCGCCCGTCATTATCGCGCTGTCGGATGCGCTGGGCTGGCGCACCGCGCTGGCCGTGGTCGGGGGGGTCGGCCTGCCGCTGGTGGCCACCATCCTGCTGCAAAGCCGTATCCTGGCCGATCAGCAGGCACAGCCGGCGCCGGCGCGCGGGGCCGGCCCGGCGCTGTCCGGCCGGCAGTTGCTGCTGACCCGCACCATGCTGCTGTTCTTCGCCTTCTTCATGCTGGGCTCGATGGCCGGCGCCGGCGTTCAGGCCTGGGTCATCACCGTGCTGCACCAGGTCAACGGCATGGACCTGGCCATCGCCTCCACGGCGCTCACCGGCTACATGGCCGGCGCCACCGGCGGCACGCTGGTGGGCGGCTATGCGGCCGACCGTATGCGCAGCCACCTGACTTTCGCCGCCACGCTGACCACGCTTTCGGCCATGCTGGTGCTGGTGATCGCGGCCTTCAGGCTGCCGGACATGGTGGTGCTGGGGCTGCTGTTTCTGTCCGGCCTGGCGCTCGGCGCCAGCCGCACGCCGCGCGACATGATGGTGAAAGACGCGGCGCCACCGGGGCAGATCGGAAAGGTGTTCGGCTTCGTCAGTTCGGGGCTGCCGCTGGGCGCCGCGGTGACACCGGTGCCGTTCGGCTTCCTGATCGACCAGGGCCGGCCCGAGCTGGTGCTCGTGGTGGTGGCGGCGCTGCTGCTGCTGAGTCTGCTATGCGCCGGCTCGGCCCGCGGCAGCGCCGAGGCCGCGCCGGTGCCGGCCGCGGCCGAGTGACCGCCGCCGCTTAATGCACCAGTGAGGCCAGCATCTCGTGCTTATGCACGGCCGCGATGGCCACGTCGCGGTCGTCGGCCAGCGCCATCGGGGTGCCGTCGGCCGCGTGGATGGCATAGTGGATCGCGCCGTTCATCATGACCGGCTTGACATAGGCGATCTGCGACACGCCCAGGCGGGCGAGCTGATCGCAGGACAGGCTGCGGATATCGACCGGCCGGGGGACGGAGCCGCCGGTGTCGCCGGACGAATCGGTGCTCATCTGATTTCTCCTGGCAGAGCCGGCGGCGCCTTTTGGTCGCAACGACGGCATCTATGAAGGGTTGGGGGCCGCCGCGGGAGACGTGCCCGGTCGACAGGCGAGGATCGTCCGGGGCATCAGCGCTCCGGCTTGCCGTCCACCACCGCCGCCGAGCCGTTGCCGGCCTTGCGGATCTGGATGGTCTTGACCCGGCTTTCCGGCTGCGGCCGCGCCAGATCGACATGCAGCAGCCCGCTATCCAGCCAGGCGCCGCGGACCTCGATGCCTTCGGCGAGCACGAAAGCCCGCTGGAACTGCCGTGCGGCGATGCCGCGATGCAGGAACACGCGCCCCTGCGAATCGTCGGTCTGCCGGCCGCGGATGACCAACTGGTTGTCCTCCTGCGTGATCTGAAGGTCGTCCATGGTAAACCCGGCCACCGCCAGGGTAATCCGCAGCCCGGTCTGGCTCACCTGCTCGATATTGTAAGGCGGATAGCCGTCCGACGAGGTCTTCGATGCCCGTTCGAGCATCTGCTCAAGGTGGTCGAACCCGAGAAATAACGGGGACGTGAACATGCGCGTGGTCACGGCAAGCCTCCTCCTGAGAGCGAAGCGATGGCGGGCCCCGTGGATGGCGACCCGTCGATATCTCATTTTGGTAACTGCGTCTTACGTTGCAAGGGCTGCGGGCCCGGATTTCCCGGGCGGACGCCCCTCGGGCGGGGTGACAAGCAGCCCGGCAGCGCCAGCAACTCCCGGCCGGCGGCTCCGCAGGGTTGACGGAGCAGCGGCAATGGCCAAATGCGGTGTTGGCCTGGGGGAACCCGTAAAATGGGCAACATTGCGTGCGGCCTTCATCGCGCCCGACCGCTCACCGCGACCGCGAGGGCATATCGGTGCCGCTGCCCGCCGGCCCGGCCAACCGGGAACGGAGCGCGCAGGACGCGACCTTTCGCTGCGGACCGGCCGGCCGGTGATGAAATCCTGGAGTGCGTCTGCATCCTCACCGGATCAATGGAGGCACAATGATCCAGATCTTATACCTCAGTTCTGCGGCGCATCCAATGTCAACGGAAGAACTGCTTGCAATTTTGCGGCAATCTTTGACCAATAACGCGGCCAATGGCGTCACCGGCATGCTGCTGTATGGCAACGAAACCTTTCTGCAGGCGCTGGAAGGCGAAGAACAGGTTGTCGACAACCTTTACGAAAAGATCCGCAAGGATGTGCGCCATGCGAACATCCGGTTCCTGCACCGCAGAACGATCGGGCGTCGCCAGTACTCCGACTGGAGCATGGGATTCAAGCGTGTCTCGGATACGGAATTAAAGAACATCAAAGGATTGAGGGACTTCAGCGAAAAAGACTTCAATTCGGAGTATCTTGCGCAGAATGAAGCGGTCGTCGAAACCCTGATGGATCACTACCGCACCCCCTACTGGGATCTGTTGGTGCGCGATTTGGATGAAAAGGACCAAATCATCCGCGATCTGAAAAAGACCATCGCGCACACCAAGGGTTGCGCCGAAGTGGCAATTTTGGTGCTCGAAAGCGTGGCCGGCGCCGGCATAACAGGCGGCTTGAGCGCCGGCCACGTGCATCTTTGCGAACTGGCCCTGGACACGCTGAGGCAGATCTGACCGCCAATTCGAAACGCGCGGCCGGGCGAATCCCCGACGATCCGCCGTTCAGGCGACACGCGAACATTGATCATCGGCGCCGGCGCCGCTACATCGACGCCATGGACGCTGCACCCCTCGCGGCCCGCGCGGTCGCCCCCCCTCTGGTTGGCCCTGCTCTGGCAGCGCCTGACGAACCTGAGTTGCTGTCGATCCTGATCGCGCCGCACCCGACCCTGAAAGCGCATTGCCGCCCGGTCGCCGCAACCGATACCGAGCAGGTGCGGGAATTGCTGCCCCGCATGTTCGCCAGCATGTACAAGGCGCCTGGCATCGGCCTGGCGGCGCCGCAGGTGGGCGTGCTGCTGCGGCTGGCCATCGTCGATCTCATGGCCGACAAGAAGCGCTCGCCGGTCGTGCTGATCAACCCCGAGGTGGTCGCCGCCAGCGATGAACTGGCCAGCCGCGAGGAAGGCTGCCTGTCGCTGCCCGGCCAGTATGCCCAGGTGGTCCGTCCCGCCCATGTGAAGGTCCGTTTCACCGACGAGACCGGCACCCGCCGCGAGATCGAGGGCGACGGCCTGCTGTCGGCCTGCCTGCAACACGAAATCGACCACCTCGACGGCGTGTTGTTCATCGACCATATATCGGTACTGAAGCGCAACATCCTGCTGCGCCGGCTGGCCAAGGAGCAGCGCCAGAAAGCGCGCTAGTGTTCCGATCGCGACAGATGCGTCCGCCCCGTCGCGTGAATCCGAACACTGTCGGTCTGGTGCCGATAAGATAGGGTCGCCGTGCCGGCTCACTTAGACCTCCCACCTCAGGGCCCCAGGATGCGCCTTGCCTTCATGGGCAGCCCGGATTTCGCCGTGCCGGCGTTGCGCGCGCTGCACGCGGCCGGACACGACATTGCGGCGGTGTACTGCCAGCCGCCGCGGCCCTCCGGGCGCGGCCAGGCAGTGCGGCCCTGCCCGGTGCAGGCGGCCGCCGAATCGCTGAGCCTGCCGGTGCGCACGCCGCCCCGGCTGCGCAAGGACCAGACCGAGCACGCCGCCTTCGCGGCGCTCGGTCTCGACGCCGCCGTGGTCTGTGCCTACGGGCTGATCCTGCCCGCCCCCATGCTGGCCGCGCCGCGCCGCGGCTGCCTGAACATCCATGCCAGCCTGCTGCCGCGCTGGCGCGGCGCCGCCCCGATCCAGGCCGCCATCCTAGCCGGCGACGCCGAAACCGGCATTACCGTCATGCAGATGGAGGAAGGGCTGGACACCGGCCCGATGCTGCTGCGCGAGGCCGTGCCGATCACGCCCGCCACCGACGCAACCGCTTTGCACGACGCGCTGGCGGCCCTCGGCGCCCGGCTGATCCTGCGCGCCCTCGACGAGCCCATTGCGCCGGTCCCCCAGCCCGACGCAGGCGCAACCTACGCCCCCAAACTCACGCGCGAGGACGGGCAGATCGACTGGACACACAGCGCCGCCGCGCTGGACCGGCGGGTGCGGGCGCTGAACCCCTGGCCGGGCACGTTTTCGCGCCTCGGCGGCGAGCCGCTGAAAATCCTGTCGGCCCGGTCGGAATCCGGCACCGGCCCGCCGGGCACGGCGCTGGACGACGCGCTGCTGCTGGCCTGCGGCAGCGGCGCACTGCGCCTGACGCGGGTGCAGGCACCGGGGCGCGCGGCGATGGAGGCTGCCGCCTTCCTGCGGGGGCGGCCGGTGCCCGCTGGCACGGTCCTGGGGTGAGCCGGGGCGCCGCCCCGGACCCCGCCAGGAGGCTTTGCCTCCTGGACCTCCACCAAGGGTTATACCCTTGGAACCCCTTCCTTAAGTCATGGGGTCAAGGGGGCAGTTGCCCCGTCGCGCCGAAGGCGCGCTCCGCGCGCAGGGCGCCGAAGGCGCCTTCCGCACGCAGGGCGGGTCGAGGGCAGCGCCCAAGCCTTGCTTGCTGATGCCGCGCTACGCGCTCCTGCTGGAATATGACGGCACAGGCTTCGTCGGCTGGCAGCTGCAAGCTGCGGGGCTGTCGCTGCAGGCCGTGCTGGAAGCCGCCGCCGCCCGCCTCGCCGGCGGCGCGCCGGTGGCCAGCGTGGCGGCCGGCCGCACCGATGCCGGCGTGCATGCCGAAGCCCAGGTGGCGCAGATCGACCTGCCCACCGCCTACCCTCCCGACCGCCTGCGCGACGCGCTCAACTTCCACATGAAACCGCATCGCCTGGTCGTGCTGCAGGCAACCCTGGCCCCGGAAGGGTGGAACGCCCGCTTCTCGGCAACCGGCCGTGCCTATCGGTACCGCATCCTCAACCGGCGCCCGCGGCCGGCGCTGCTGGACGGGCGGGTCTGGCACGTCGAGCACAGGCTCGACGAAGCCGCGATGCGCGCGGCGGCGGTCAGCCTGCTCGGCCGCCATGATTTCTCGTCCTTTCGCGCCAGCGCCTGCCAGGCCAGTTCGCCGCTGCGAACGCTCGACCGGCTGGACATCGCCCGCCGGGACGATCTGGTGGAAATCACCGCCGAGGCACGCAGCTTCCTGCACCACCAGGTGCGCAACATGGTGGGCACGCTCAGGCTGGTGGGCGAGGGGCGCTGGCCCATCGAGCGCGTGGCCGCCGCCCTCGCCGCCCGCGACCGCCGCGCCGCCGGCCCGACCGCCCCGCCCGAGGGCCTGACCTTGACCGGCGTGCGCTATGACCCGGACCCGTTCACCCCGCCGTCCCGGTAATTCCCAGCAGGAAAACCCCGATGGCGAAATCGAGCACCACCAGCGCCGCCGCCTGCCCGCCCGGAATGGCCAGCGCCAGCCGTGTCGCATACCATTCCAGCCACAGCGCCCAGCCCATCGCCACCAGCGAAACGGTCTGCGACAGCAGATCCGGCAGGCCGAGCAGCGAGGCCAGCCCGGCCACCACCAGCATCAGGTACTGCACCACGTTGCACCAGTTCCAGACCGCAATGAAGCGCGGCCACAGCATGCCCCGCCCGATCGCGCCGGCCCAGCGGTGCGACAGCAGCGCAAACCCCACCCAGCCGATGACATAGCCGAGCAGATCGAGCATCAGTGCCGGCGCCGGCTCCGGCGGCACGCCGCCTTCCGCCCAGTCCAGCAGGTGCAGAAACAGGAACGCCGGCAGACACACCGCCATCGCCCAGAAACTGCGCGCCGCCACCGGCATTTCGGCCTCACGCGGGGCCACGATCAGCAGCAGCCCGTCGCGTCGCCCGCGGGCCAGCAGGAAGGCGCCGTGCAACGACGCACCCAGACGCGCCGTCATGATGCGGCGCCCGGCGCACTGCCGCCCAGCAGACGCGGCCCGAGAGAGAGCAGCGCCGCGCCGGTATTGACCGCGATCACCAGCACTGCCGCCTGCCACCAGGCCAGCCGCAGCCCCACCCGCGCGACGAACCAGTCCAGCACAACGCTGTACACCGCGACCGCGGCCAGCCCCACGGTCGCCGCCGCCCGTTCGCCGAGCCCCGCCGCCGTCAGCACGCCCATCATCACCAGAGCCGCGCCAAGCGCCAGCAGCATCGCCCAGCGCGACCAGTTGAAGGCGGTGGCGTAGCGCAGCCATTCCTGCCGGCGGCCGAACAGCCGGGCCATCGCCTCCGACAGCACCGGCGGCGCCAGCAGCGCCACCAGCGCGCCGAGCAGCGCCGACAGCTCGTCCACCCCGGTGCCCGACAGCAGACCGAGCAGGCCCCCGACCAGCGGAAAGGCGACCAGCGGCGCCAGGCTGTTCAGGAACGACTGGCGGCTGTCGCCGAACTGCTGCATGCCCTCGGCTCGCAGCAGTGCCAACTGGATGATACCCAGCAGCACGTGGCCTCCGCGTGCGGTCACCGGCGCGGGCTCATGGCAGGAACGCGGCGATCACGCCGCGGTAGATGCGTGCCAGGTCGCGCAGCTCGGCCACCGGCACGCTTTCATCGGCCTGGTGCATGGTGCGACCCACCAGGCCGAACTCGGCCACCGGGCAAAGCCGCGCGATGAACCGCGCATCCGAAGTGCCGCCGCCGGTATCCAGTTGAGCCTCCATCCCCGTCACCTCACGCACCGCCGCGGCCAGCCGCGCCACCTCTGGCCCCGGGCGGGTAAAGAAACTCTCGCCGCTGACGGTCACGTCGAGGTCGAACCGCCCGGCATGCTGCGCCAGCACGGCACGCAGCCAGGCGGCCAGCGAGGCGCCGCTGTGCCGGTCGTTGAAGCGGATGTTGAGCAGGGCGCTGGCCGCGGCCGGAATCACGTTGCTGGCCGGGTTGCCGACATCGATGCTGGTGACCTGCAGCGTCGACGGTTCGAACAGGTCGCTGCCGGCATCCAGCGGTGCCGCGGTCAGCGCCGCCAGCGCGCGCACCAGCCGATGCACCGGGTTGTCGGCGCGTTGCGGATAGGCGGAATGGCCTTGCAGGCCATGCACCGTAACGGCCGCATTCAGGCTGCCGCGCCGGCCGATCTTGATCGCCTCGCCCAGCCGGGCGGGATTGGTCGGCTCGCCGACCAGGCAGAAATCCGGCACCTGTCCGTGCGCTTCCATCCACGCCAGCACGCGCGCCGTGCCGTCGATCGCCGGGCCTTCCTCATCGCCGGTGATGAGAAGGCTGATCGAGCCGCGCGGCGGGCCGGATTGGAGGTGGTCGGCGCAGGCGGCCACGAAGGCGGCGATCGCCCCTTTCATGTCGCAGGCGCCGCGGCCGTACAGCACGCCGTCCTGTACCTCGCCGCCGAACGGTGCGGCATGCCAGGGTGCTGCCCCGGCCGGCACCACGTCGGTATGCCCGGCAAAGCAGAAATGCGGAGCCGCCGTGCCGATCCGCGCATACAGATTCTCGACCGCGCCGAAGCGCAGCCGAGTCACCGCAAAGCCGAGCGGCTCCAGCGCCGCGGCCAGCACATCCTGCGCCCCGGCATCGGCGGGGGTGACCGAGGCGCAGCGGATCAGCGCCTGCGCCAGCGGAAGCGGATCGGCCGTCAATCGCGGAGCAGCTCGTTGATGGACGTTTTCGCCCGGGTACGCGCATCGACGCGCTTGACGATGACGGCGCAGGCGAGCGACGGGCCGGGCGAGCCGTCCGGCAAAGGTTTGCCGGGCAGGCTGCCCGGCACCACCACCGAATAGGCGGGCACCCGGCCGAGCAACACCTCGCCGGTGCTGCGGTCGATCACCTTGGTGGTGGCGCTGAGGAACACCCCCATCGCCAGCACCGCGCCGCGTTCCACGATCACCCCTTCGACCACTTCGGAGCGGGCGCCGATGAAACAATCATCCTCGATGATGACCGGGGCCGCCTGCAGCGGTTCCAGCACGCCGCCGATGCCCACGCCGCCGGACAGATGGACATTGGCGCCGATCTGCGCGCAGCTGCCCACCGTGGCCCAGCTGTCCACCATGCTGCCGGCGCCCACATGCGCGCCGATATTGACGAAGCAGGGCATCAGCACCACGCCCGGCGCGATGTAGGCGCCGCGGCGCACCACCGCCCCCGGCACGGCGCGGAACCCGGCCTGCCGGAAGCGCTGCGCGTCCCAGCCGGCGAACTTCATCGGCACCTTGTCCCATACCGGTGCGCCGCCGGCGCCCGGCAGCAGCGAGGAGTCCTGCAACCGGAACGAAAGCAGAATGGCCTGCTTCAGCCACTCATGCACGCGCCAGCCCTGCGCGGTGGGCTCGGCCACCCGCGCCTCGCCCTGGTCGAGCAGCGCCAGCGCCTGCTCCACGGCGGCGCGGGGCGCGTCTGCCGTGCCTGCATCCAGCTGGTCGCGGCGCTCCCACAGGGCCTCGATCGTCGGCCGGAGCGGGTGATCGGTCATGTCGGCGGCAACTCCTCTCCGCGGTACCCGCGCGCTCCGGCCGGGCTGCCGGCCGATCCGGGCGGACCATGCGCAGCCGCCGGAAGGGTGTCAACCGCGGCGGCGAGGGAGCCGGGTGACGCCGGCGATAACCCGACATTTACATACGATCCTTAAACCCCGTTGCACCGGCGACCGCGCACCCCTGCAACGCCTGTGGCCCGAACAGGCCACAGGCGTCAACGGGCGCGGCGGCGGCAGCCCGGGCGTGGCGACCTGCCGCGGCCGGCCCGTATGGGGATTTCGGTTAACCATGACAGGTGCGCCCACGGAGTCCGACCCCTCCCGACTCGCCCGGCCCAGCCGCCCCGCCGGCTCCGAAACAGCGCCGCCGGCCGCACCGGCACCCCGCAACGCCGCGGCCTACGACGACACGCTGCGCAGCGCCCTGCTGGACAGCCGCAGCCGCTGGCGCGAACTGGTGGCGCTGACCGCCGACCTTGCCTTCGAAACCGATGCCTGGGGCCGGTTCGTGTTCGTCTCGCCGGACCCGGCCCTGGGCTGGCCGGCGAGCACGCTGCTCGGCCAGCCGGCCGAGCTGCTGCTGGCCGATGCCGGCGGCGCCACCGGCTTCAACCCGTTCCGCCCCACCGCCGCGGTGCGCCGCCGCCGCGCCTGGCTGAAACAGCCGGACGGCAGCTCCATGTGCCTCGCCTTCGCCGTCGCCCCGCTGACCGACGGCGAAGGCCGCATCCTTGGCGCCCGTGGCCTCGGCCAGGAAACCACCGAGCAGGACGGCCACGATTCCGTCGTGGCCGCCGCCCTGCGGCGCGGCGAAGTGCTGGACCACATCCTCTGGCGCATGCGCCAGGAAGTGCTGGCCCCGCGGATGATGGAAGCGGCTTTGACATCGCTCACCGCCGCCCTCGGCGCCGAGGGCGCGGCGGTGCTCGACGCGCTGGGGGACGGCAGCCGCCCGGGCGTACTGTACCAGACCGGCAGCGACCTGCCGGCCGTGCTCCACACTGCGATGACGGCGCTGCAGAGCGACAGCGCCGGCCCGCTGGCCAGCATGGCGCCGGACGGGCGCAAGCTGCTGATCTGTTCCAGCCAGACCCGGTTCGCCGAGCAGACCGGGCTGGCGCTGTGGCGCATGCCCGGCAGCCGCGACTGGGACCAGGAAGAACATATGCTGGCCTCCTCGGCCTGCGGCATCATCCGCATGATCCTCGACCACGACAGCATCCAGCGCGAAATGGGGCGGCAGGCCCGCACCGACCCGCTGACCGGGCTGCTCAACCGCCGCGCCTTCATGGAGGAGATGGCCCGCCGGCTCGACCGGCTGGACCGCGAGGGCCTGCCCGGGACGCTGATGTTCGTCGATCTCGACCATTTCAAGCAGATCAACGACCTGCGCGGCCACGAGGCGGGCGACATGGCGCTGTGCATCGCCGCCATCCTGCTGCGCGACACGGTGCGGCCGGCCGACCTGGTGGCCCGGCTGGGCGGCGACGAATTCGCCCTCTGGCTCGACGGGGCCGACGACCTCTCCGCCGCCGAGCGCGCGGAACATCTGCGCGTCGCCGGGCCGCGCGCCCTGGCGGCGGTGTCCGAGGGCACCGGCGTGCAGCTGACCATGTCGATCGGCATCGCCACCCGCTGGCCCTCCCGCGGCGAGGACATCGAGACGGTACTGCACCGTGCCGACCAGGCGATGTATCTGGTCAAGAACAACGGCCGCGGTCACTGGCGGGTCGCCCACCCGGAGGATCCGTGAAGCGCCATATCCCCGGCGGCCCGCCGGCCGACGAAGCCACCCGCGTGCGGCTGGGTGCCAGCGCGGACACTGCGCCCGATCTGCTGGCCGTGCTGGCGGCCGACCCGGAACTCACCGTGCGCGCCGCGGTCGCGCTGAACCCCGCCGCACCGGCCGGCGCCGACCGCCTGCTGTGCGGCGACGGCGATGAACGGATACGCTCGATGCTGGCGCGGCGGCTGGCAACGCTGCTGCCCGGCCAGCAGCTGCCGCCGCACGCGCCGCCGGTGCTGGCCGGGCTGGTCGAGGACCAGTCGATCCGCGTGCGCGCCGCCATTACCGACGTGGTCAAGGAAATGCCGCAGGCTCCGCGCAAGCTCATCCTGCGCCTGGCACAGGACAGCGCCGTGCCGGTGAGCTATCCGATCATCCGCCTGTCGCCGGTGCTGACCACCGAGGATCTTCTGGCGCTGCTGGGCAGCCCGCCGAACAGCTCGGTCGCTTCCGCCGTGGCCGCCCGTGCCGGCCTTAACGAAACGCTGTCCCAGGCGGTGACCGCGACCGCGGACGAAGCCGCGATCGGCGTTCTGCTGGCCAACCACACCGCCGCCATTCGCGACAGCACGCTCGACAAGCTGGTCGCCGGCGCCGCCAGCCGGACCGAGTGGCAGGAGATGCTGCGCCGCCGGCCGCGCCTGTCGCCGGCGGCCACCATCGCCCTGTCGGAATTCCTCAACGGCCGCAAGCCAGTGCGGATGCCGACCGTGGACGAGGCCCGGTGGGAAGCGCAGGCGCTGGCCGACCGGGACCAGCTGAATGAAGCGGCCTTGCTCGGCGCCCTGGAACGCGGCGAATTGCGGATGGCCACCGCCATGCTGGCCGTGGCGGCGGACGTGCCGGTGTCGGTGGTGGAGCGCGCCGCCACGCTGCGCAGCGCCAAGGCGCTGGTCAGCCTGGTCTGGCGGGCCGGCTTCTCCATGCAGGTGGCCGGCCCGGTGCAGACGCTGCTGGCCGGCACCCCGGCGGCCGCAGTGCTGCGCCCCGGCCCGGGCGGCACCTTCCCGCTGGCGAAGGAGGAAATGTGCTGGCAGATCAGCCTTCTCAAAGGCATGGTGCGCAAGTAGGCACGCTGGCGGGGCCGGGGCGGCGTCCTGGCCTGATGTTCTGTCGGCTCCTGCCAGGGCATCTCCGATAACCCGGCATTCACATAACATCCCTAATACACGACGACGCAAAGAGGCGCCGAGAGCCGCCTTGTTCGGCCTGCATCAGGGGTTTCGGCTGACCATGACACCCGCGTCCACGGACTCCGATCCAGCTCGGCGCGCCGGTCCCGCTGGCCACCGACACCCGATCGCCCCTCCGGTGGCCGCATGACCGGACGCATCGCCCCCGACGGCATGCAAGCCGACGAAGCCACCCGCGTGCGCCTGGGCGCGGCCACGGACACCGCGCCCGATCTGCTGGCCGCGCTGGCCGCCGATCCGGTGGTCACCGTGCGGGCCGCGGTCGCGCTGAACCCGGCCGCGCCGGCCCGCGCCGACCGCCTGCTGGCCGGCGACGGCGACGAACGGGTCCGCACGCTGCTGGCGCGCAAGCTGGGCACTCTGCTGCCCAGCCTGCCGGCCACCGATCGCAACCGGCTGCAACAGCACGCGCTGCAGGTGCTGGGCACGCTGGTCGAGGACGAAGCGGTGCGCGTGCGTGCCGCCATCGCCGACGTGGTAAAGGAAATGCCGCAGGCGCCGCGTGATCTCATTCTGCGCCTCGCGCAGGACAGCGCGGTGCCGGTGAGCGAGCCGGTCATCCGCCTGTCGCCGCTGCTGACCACCGAGGATCTGCTGGCGTTGCTGGCCGCCCCGCCGAACAGCGCCGCCGCCACCGCCGTCGCCGCCCGCACCGGCCTCAACGAGACATTATCGGACGCGGTGGCCGCGATCGCCGACGCCACCGCCATCAGCGCCCTGCTGGCCAACCACTCCGCCGCCATCCGGGAAGCCACGCTGGACGCGCTGGTCGCCCGCGCCGCCGAGCGCGCCGACTGGCACGCGCAACTGGTCCACCGGCCGCGCCTGTCACCCACTTCCGCCCGCGCCCTGTCGACCTGCGTTACCACCCACCTGCTGGACGAAATGGCCAGCCGCGCCGACCTGCCGGACGAGCTCACCACGGAGCTGAAGCGGCGGTTGGAGACCCGGCTGCAAGGCAAGACGCCGCCCCGGCCGTCACAGGCGGCGGACATGGAACAGGCCATGTGGGACGCCCGGGCGCTGGCGAACCGCGACGCGCTGGACGAGGCGGCCTTGCTGAACGCGGTGCAGCGCGGTGAATCGCGCATGGTCACCGCCCTGCTGGCGGTGGCGGCGAACGTGCCGGCCTCGGTGGTGGACCGCGCCAGCACGCTGCGCAGCGCCAAGGCGCTGGTCAGCCTGATCTGGCGCGCCGGCTTCTCCATGCAGGTGGCCGGCCCGCTTCAGACGCTGCTGGCCCGAATCCCGCCGGCCTCGGTCCTGCGCGCCGGCCCCGGCGGCGCGTTCCCGCTCGCCGTCGACGAAATGCGCTGGCAGATCGATTTCCTGCTGCGGATAGGGCGGTAGGATTCCGCGGCGCCGCTGCCTAGAGCAACATCGGCCTGACTGGCGGCAGCCAGCCGATAAAGTTGCTCGTCAAAACAAAGAGCTAGAGCGCTCTGACCGTTTACGGTCAGGGTGAAAGCGCTCTAGGCCGGCGCGCCGGGCGCCACCGCGACATTGTCGATCAGCCGCGTGCCGCCCAGCCGCACTGCCGCCAGCAGGCGTGCCGGCCGCTCCACGCGCCCCACCGGCGCCAGCGTTTCCGCGTCGCACAGCGCGACATAATCGATGGCGGTGAAACCGGCCGCACGCAGCCGCGCCTGCCCGTCCGCCAGCGTCGCCGCAACCGCATCGCCCCCCGCCGCCAGGCGCCGTGCCATTTCGCCCAGCGTGGCGGCCAGCACCGGCGCGATGCGCCGCTGCTCGGCCGACAGGTAAGCGTTGCGCGACGACATCGCCAGGCCGTCCGGCTCCCGCACCGTCGGCATCCCCTCGATGCGGACCGGGATATCCAGGTCGCGCACCAGCCGGCGGATAATTAGCAACTGCTGGTAATCCTTCTCGCCGAAAAACGCCGCATCCGGCAGCGCCTGCAGCAGCAGCTTGGTCACCACCGTCGCCATGCCGTCGAAATGCCCGAGCCGGTGCGGCCCGCACAGGCCCTCGGACAGCCCGGCAACATGCACCGTCGTGGCATGGCCGGGCGGATACATCTCGGCGACCGTCGGGGCGAAGACCCGGTGCGTGCCCGCCTGCGCCGCCGCCGCCACGTCCGCCGCCTCCCGGCGCGGATAGCTGGCCAGATCCTCGGCCGGACCGAACTGCAACGGATTGACGAAGACCGACACCACCACCCGCTCGCAGGACCGCGTGGCAAGCCGGATCAGGGCCAAGTGCCCCTCGTGCAGCGCCCCCATGGTGGGCACCAGCGCGCAGCCCAGGCCGGCCCGCCGCCAGGCCTGTACCGTGCCGCGCAGATCGGCAATGCTGCGGACGATCATGGTGCCCTCTCCGCCCGGCATGGCGCTCACGCCCGGATGATGGTTCCCGTGCCGCCCTCGGTGAACAGCTCCAGCAGGCAGGCATGCGGCTGGCGGCCATCCAGAATCACCGCCCCCTTGGCGCCGGAGCGCACCGCATCCACGCAGCACTCCACTTTCGGGATCATGCCGCCGGTGATCATGCCGCCGGCAATGCCGGTTTCAACATCGCCCACCGTCATGTCGGGGATCAGCCGGCCGCCGGCGTCCAGCACGCCCGGCACGTCGGTCAGCATCAGCAGCCGCGTCGCCCCCAGCGCCCCGGCGATCGCCCCGGCCACCGTATCGGCGTTGATGTTGTAGGTCTGCCCGTCCGCGCCCATGCCCACCGGCGCGATCACCGGAATCAGTCCCGCCCCGGTCAGCGCATGGATCACCCGCACATCCACCTTTTCAGGTTCGCCGACGAACCCGAGATCGAGCTCGCGCTCGATATGGCTGCCCGGATCCTTGGTGGTGCGGGCCAGCTTGCGGGCCCGGATCAGCCCGCCATCCTTGCCACAGATGCCCACCGCCAGCGCGCCCGCCCGGTTGATCAGCCCGGCCACGTGCTTGTTGACGGTACCCGCCAGAACCATTTCGACGACTTCCACCATGGCGTCGTCGGTCACGCGCAGCCCATCGATGAAGGTGGACTGGATGGCCAGCCGCTTCAGCATCGCATTGATCTGCGGCCCGCCGCCATGCACCACCACCGGATTGACGCCAACCTGCTTGAGCAGAGCGATGTCGCGGCCGAACATCTCCGCCAGCGACTCCTCGCCCATGGCATGGCCGCCATATTTCACCACGATCGTCGCCCCGGCGTAGCGGCGCAGGAACGGCAGGGCATGCGCCAGGATTTCCGCCTGTTCTTCGGCGGCTTGCCGGCCGGGCGGCGGGGGGATGTCGGTCATGCTGCGGTCCTTCTCACCGAACCGGGGCGTCGCCCCGAAACCCCACCAGGGGGCTTTGCCCCCTGGACCCCCACAAGGGCCCAGGCCCTTGGAACCCCTCATTTAATGGGGTCAAGGGGACCAGAGCAGCCTCTTGGCCTTCTTCCTTCCGGCTATCACGCCGGCACCAGTTCCGCCAGCGTCGCCCGAAGCTCCGGCATCCCCGCACCCGTATCGCTGCTGGTCGCCAGCACCTCCATATGCGCTGCCGGATGCCGGCGGGCCAACGCCTCTACCTCCGCCAGCTTGCGCGCCAGCGCCGGCAGCTTCACGGCATCGGTCTTGGTCAGCACCAGTTGATACGTCACCGCGGCACGGTCGAGCAGGTCCATCACCGCGCCGTCGGACTCCTTGATCTCGATCCGCGCGTCGAGCAGCAGCATCACCCGCCGCAAGGTCGGCCGGCCGCGCAGATAATCGAACATCAGTCCCTGCCAGTCCTGCTTCACCTGCTTGGCCGCCTCGGCGTAGCCGTAGCCCGGCATATCGACCAGCACGGCCCGCCCGCCCAGCTCGAAGAAATTCAACTGCCGGGTGCGCCCGGGCTGGCCGGAGGTGCGCGCCAGCGCCCGCCGGCCGGTCAGCGCGTTGACCAACGACGACTTGCCGACATTCGACCGTCCGGCAAACGCCAGTTCCGGCAGGCCGGGCGGCGGCAGGTGCGCCAGCGTCTGGGTGGCATGGACAAAGCCGCACTCCTGCGCGAACAGAAGCCGTCCAGCCTCGATCCAGGCTGCCCGCTCCTCGGGAGTCAGGTGCGGGCCAGGCGCGGCTTGTCGAGCGTGGTCTGGCGCAGGATCAGCCATTGCTGCCCGATCGTCAGCAGGTTGTTCCAGGTCCAGTAAATCACCAGCCCGGCCGGAAAATTCGCCAGCATGAAGGTGAACATCACCGGCATCCACTGGAATATCTTCGCCTGTACCGGGTCCGGCGGCGGCGGATTCAGCTTCTGCTGGAAATACATCGTAACGCCCATCACCAGCGGCCAGACGCCAAGATGCAGAAAGCCGGAGATCTGCGCCGGGTCGTACGGAATCAGGCCGAACAGGTTGAACACGTTGGTCGGATCGACCGCCGACAGGTCATGGATCCAGGCAAAGAACGGCGCCTGGCGCATCTCGATGGTAATGAATATGACCTTGTACAATGAGAAGAACACCGGAATCTGGACCAGCATCGGCAGACAGCCGCTGGCCGGGTTCACCTTCTCGGCCTTGTAAAGTCCCATCATCGCGCTTTGCAGCTTGGCCGGATCGTCTTTGTACTGCTCCTTCAGGGCAGCCATTTTAGGCGCAAGCAGCTTCATCTTGCTCATCGAGCGGTACGACTTGTTGGCCAGCGGGAAGAACACCGCCTTCAACAGGATCGTGAACACGATGATCGCCACGCCGAAATTGCCGAACACCCCGTACAGCCAGTCCAGCGCGATGAAGAACGGCTTGGTCAGGAACCAGAACCAGCCCCAGTCCACCGCATAGGAAAACAGCGGAATGTGGTCGCGGCTCTCGTAGCGGTCCAGCAGGTTGACTTCCTTGGCGCCGGCGAAGGCCCGGCTAGCGACCGTCGCCTCGCCGCCGGGATCGATGGTCTGCGGCGTGTTGGCGACGAAATCCACCTGATAGCGGTCCTGGCCCGCGTCGGAGAAGTGACGGAACGCGGCTTTCTCGGTCGTCTCCTGGTCGGGTACCAGCGCCACCAGCCAGTATTTGTCGGTGATGCCGGCCCAGCCGCCCGCCCCGGTGCTCTCGAAGCCGACCCCGGCCTTCTTCTCGCCCTCGCTCTTGACCTTCGGATAGGTCTGCTCCTTCAGCGTGCCGCCCAGCACGCCCAGCAGGCCCTCATGCAGAATGTAGTAGCCCGCGGTCTGCGGCGTGTAGTCGCGGCGGATGCGCGACCATGGATACAGCGACACCGGCTGGCTGCCGGCGTTATGCACGCGCTGCTGCACGGAAAACATGTAGTTGTCGTCGATAGCGACGGTGATCTCGAAGGTCTGGCCTTCGCCGTTGTCCCAGCTCAGCACGGCCGGCTTGCCCGGCACCACCTCGCCGGTCCCGGTCCACAGCGTGTCGTTGTCGGGCAGCTTGATCTGCGTGCCCGGCCCGGCCGACCAGCCGAACTGCACGTAGTACGGATGCTCCTCCGAGCGCGGCTCCAGCACGCGCACCAGCGGGCTGTATTTATCGATCGTTTCGCGGTAGTCGCGCAGCACCACGTCGTCGAGCCGGGCGCCGAGCAGGCTGATGCTGCCGGCCACGCGCGGCCCCTCGATCTTAAGGCGCGGCACTTCCTTGGGCACCGCGGGGGCGGCGGCCTGGCTCGCCGCCGGCACCGGCGGTGCCAGCGGCGCCCCGACCGGCGCCGGCAGTGCGGCAACCGGCGGCATCACCGGCCGTGGCGCAGGTGGCGTCAGGAACTGGAACACGATCAGGATCAGGATCGAGGTGACGATCGCTATGAAAAGACGAGTCTGATCCATCAGTGTGCCTTCCGGCCCTTGGCGTGCGGGGTATGGGGGTGCGGACATGCGGGCGGCACGGGGTCGTAGCCGCCCGGCATCCAGGGATTGCAGCGCAGGATACGCCGCACGGTCAACAAACTGCCGCGCGCTGCCCCGTGGAGGGCCAGCGCCTCCAGCGCGTAATGGCTGCAGCTCGGCTCGTAGCGGCACTGCGCGCCGATGATCGGCCGCAGCGTCCACTGATAGGCCACCACGGCAGCCGATACCACGCGCGCTGCGGGCGTGGTCATCGGCAATCCGGCCAGCCGGGGCGTTGCCCATCGGTCCGCTTCGCGGCCCGATCCCACCAGGAGGCTTTGCCTCCTGGACCTCCACCAAGGGCTAAGCCCCTGGACCCCTTGCTTGAGTGATGGGGTGCAGGGGACCACTGTCCCCTGCCGGATCCAGGGCGGAGCCCTGGCCTTTCTTTCATGGCGCCACGGCGCGGCCAAGCGCGCGCCGCAGATCGTCCAGCAAAGCCGCGAACGGCCGCTTGCGGGTCGCCTCGCGGCCCACCAGCACCAGGTCCACACCCTGCACCGGCGCCTCGCGCAGCAGCAATCGGGCGGCCTCCTTCAGCCGGCGCCGGGTGCGGTTGCGAATCACGGCGTTGCCCACTTTTTTCGTCACGGTGAAACCGAGCCGCGCCGGCCCTCCGTCGGGTCGCGCCAGCGCCTGCAGCACCAACCCGGGAGCCGGCACCTTGCGCCCTCGCGCGGCGACGCGCAGAAATTCCGCCCGGCGCTTCAGGCGCTGCGTCGCCGGCGCCATGGCAGGCTTGGTCAAGCCGACAGGCGCTTGCGGCCCTTGGCGCGGCGATTGGCCAGCACCTTGCGGCCGCCAACGGTCGCCATGCGGGCACGGAAGCCGTGACGGCGCTTGCGGACAAGCTTCGAGGGTTGATAGGTGCGCTTCACGACACTCTCCGATATGGCTGCACGACCGGCAGTCGCCGGCACGCGCAATAGCGGGGCCCTTGCCGACGGGTCCCGTGCAGGCCGGCGGTTATAGGGGGGTGCCCACCGGGACGTCAACCATGGGCCGGCCCGACAGGAGTCCGATGGCAGTTCTGCGACAACATGGGCGGCGGGGGCTAATCCTGGCGCGGCCGGCAGGCTGGCGGCGCGGGAAGACCTCCGGTGCCTGAGTTCAGACGGCCTGACTTCGACCTTGCCGTGATCGGCGCCGGCGCCGCCGGCCTGTCGGTCACCGCGGTCGCCGCCCGGCTTGGCCTGCGTGTGGCCCTGATCGAGCGCGGCCGGATGGGCGGCGACCACCTCAACACCGGCTGCGTGCCGAGCAAGGCGCTGCTCGCCGCCGCGCACGCCGCCATCAACGCCCGCACCGCCACCCGGTTCGGTCTGCGACCTGCCGATCCCGACATCGACTGGCTGGCGGTGCAGGCGCATGTGCAGGGTGTCATCGCCGCCGTGGCGCCGTTGCATAGCGCCGCCCGCTTTACCGCCCTCGGCGCCACCGTGCTGCACGGCGAGGCCCGCTTCGTCGCGCGCGACGCCCTGGAGGTGACGTCGCAGGAAGGCCGGCGCCGCCTGACCGCGCGACGCATCGTCATCGCCGCCGGCAGCCGCGCCGCGCTGCCGCCCGTCCCTGGCCTGGCGGAGGCGCCCCACATCACCCACGAGGGCCTGTTCGGCCTGCCTGAACGTCCCGGGCACCTGCTTATTCTCGGCGGCGGGGCGGTCGGGCTGGAAATGGCGCAAGCACATGCCGGGCTGGGCTGCCGGGTCACGGTGATCGAGTCCGGCCGTATCGCCGGAGGCGAGGATCCCGAACTCGCCGACGGGCTGCGGGCTGCCCTGGCGGGCAACGGCATCGCGCTGCTGGAAGGCGTTCAGGTCGCCCGCGCCGAACCCGGCCCGGCGCTGGTGCTTCAGAACGGACGGCGGATCGAGGGGTCGCATGTGCTGGTCGACGCCGGGCGGCGGCCGAACATCGAGGCGCTGGCGCTGGAGGCCGGCCACGTGCGCGCCGGGCCGGCCGGCATCGCCACCGATGCCGGGCTGCGCAGCCTGACCAACCGGCGCGTCTTCGCCGTCGGCGCCATCGCCGACCCGGTCGGGATCGGCCCCCGTAGCTTCACCCAAGTCGGCACCCATGTCGGCACCCATCATGCCGGCATCGTGCTCCGCCGCGCCCTGTTCCGCCTGCCCGCCCGCGTGACCTATGCGGCGCTGCCGCGGGTGATCCATACGGTTCCCGAACTGGCTCAGGTCGGTCTGACCGAGGCCGAGGCTCGCGCCGCCGGCCAGGACATCCGCATCCTCCGCTGGCCGCTGGCCGAGAACGACCGCGCCCAGGCCGAACGGCGGCCGGAAGGGCTGGTCAAGCTGGTCACCAGCCGGCATGGCCGCGTGCTCGGCGCCGGCATCCTGGCGCCCCATGCCGGCGACATGATCGGGCTGTGGACGCTCGCCATCGCCCGGCGCATTCCCCTGTCCGCGCTGGCCGGGCTGATCGCGCCCTGTCCGACGCTGGCCGAGGCAGGGCAACGGGCCGCCGGCACGTTCTTTATGTCGCGGCTGTTCGGGGCGGCTGCCAAACGGCTGGTCAGAGTACTGACGTGGCTGCCATAGGGCGGGGCATCGCCCATCGGTCCGCTTCGCGGCCCATTATTGCTGCAACGAAACCAGAGTGAACAGCCCGAACGGCGGCACCGCCCGCAGCGTCGCGCCGTCACGCTCCTTGCCTGGCAGCAGCGCCTCAAGCGCGAAATCGGGGTGCCAGCCCAGCTTGCGCGAAGCGGGTGCCATCGCCCGTTCCACCCACCAGCGCGGCCCGCGCTCGGCGGCAAAATGGTTCACGAACAGGATGTGGCCGCCCGGCCGCACCACCCGCCGCATCTCGGCCACCAGCCGGCGCGGGTTCGGCACCACCGAGGCAACAAACATCGCCACCGCAATGTCGAAACTCGCCGCCGCGAAGCCGGTCGCCTCGGCGTCCATTTCCAGCAGCGCGGTGACATTGGCCAGGTTCTCACGCACCACGCGCCCGCCCGCCCGCTCCAGCATTTCGGCCGAGAGATCAATGCCGGTGATGCGCTTCTCCGGCCGGTAATGCGGCAGTGCCAGGCCGGTGCCCACACCCACTTCCAGCACCCGGCTGCCGGGCAGCCGGTTCACCTCGGCAACGGCACGCCGTCGCCCCCAGGCGGAGACGCCGCCAAAAACAGCGTCGTAGCTGGCCGCCCAACGCCGGTAGGCCGCGCGCACGGCATCCGCGTCGAGCGCTGCGACGGGCTCCACCCGTCGCCGCAGCTGGGTCGTCTGGCTCATCATTCCGGGTCCATTCGCTGTGGAGAGGCGTGTGTTCGCCACAGCGATGCGCGCAGGCGCGCCTCGGTGACATAAAATTGTCACACATCCGCGCGCGAAGGGAAAGCGCTGGTTGCCCCGACCCGCACCGACGCCCATCCGTCGGGTTCGCAGAACGGCAAGCTTTCCGCGACAGACCTCCCGGCCCCCAACGACTGGAGGCCGGCATGCGAGCAAACTCGCCAGGGCGCCGCGCCCGCCCGGTCCGGTCAGCCGGGCAAGACAGCCGGATTCAGCCGCCGCCGGTCAGGTTCACCGCTGCGGCACGGCCGTTCTGCTGCTGCTCGATATCGAAGCCGATCTTCTGGCCCTCGTTCAGGGTCCGCAAGCCGGCTTTCTGCACCGCGCTGATATGCACGAACACATCCTTGCCGCCCGTTTCCGGGGCGATGAACCCGTAGCCCTTGGTCGGGTTGAACCACTTCACAGTTCCCTTGGGCATTGACGTGCCGCCTCCTTGCTGCGGGCGCACGTTTGGCCGCGCCCCTGCCGCGGCGTCTGGCCCGTCCTTAAGCTTGTCCCGGTAACGGGGCCGGCCGCTGCGCGGAACGATACGCGGGCTTGGTGTCGTCTGCAACGGACCGGACCGCGGCCCGCGAGCGGTCAGGTATTGATATGTTTGTCACTGCGTTGGCCCGGTTCCGTTGCAAACTTCGTTGAAGAGCCGGGCGCGGGCGCGCGGCGGGCTGGTCTGGTGCCGAGCCGGAAACCGACGGAGTATCGCTATGGCATCGAGTATCGGACGGAGTTGCCGATGCGATACCCGGCATTGCCGCCGCCGCGGTCACGTCACGACGATACGCGGGCCGGCCATCGGGGCGCCGCCCTGAAGCTTCTCCCACACCCGGCCGGCAATCGCCGCAAACGCCCGTGCCGCCGCGCTCTCCGGCGCGGCGGCGACGACCGGCGTGCCGGCGTCCGACGCGCTGCGGATGTCCACCAGCAGCGGCACCTCGCCGAGGAACTCGACGCCCAGCCGCGCCGCTTCCTGCCGCGCGCCGCCATGGCCGAATATCTCCGCCCGGTGGTTGCAGGCCGGGCAGCAGAAATAGCTCATGTTCTCGATCAGCCCGAGCACCGGCACATGGGTGCGCTCGAACATCCGCACGCCGCGCCTTGCGTCGAGCAGGGCGATGTCCTGCGGCGTCGAGACGATTACCGCGCCGGCGAGCGCGACCCGCTGGGCCATAGTCAGCTGCGCGTCGCCGGTGCCGGGCGGCATGTCGACGATCATGATGTCGAGCGGACCCCAGGCCACCTGGCTCATCATCTGCTCCAGCGCGCCCATCACCATGGGGCCGCGCCAGATCATCGGTGCTTCCTCCTCCACCAGGAAACCGATCGACATGGCCGACAGGCCCCAGGCCGGCACCGGCAGCATCATCTCCCCGCGCAGTTCCGGCTTGCGCGTCTGGCCGAGCAGGCGCGGCAGGCTGGGGCCGTAGATGTCGGCGTCCAGCAGCCCCACTTGCAGCCCGAGCCGGGCCAGCGCCACCGCCAGATTGACCGCGGTGGTGGACTTGCCCACCCCGCCCTTGCCGGAGGCCACCGCCACGATGTGGCGCACGTCCGGCAGCAGCATGGCGCGCGCCTGGCCGCGCGGCGCGGAGCCGTGGCCCGGCGCGGCAGGGGCCGATGCGCTGCTTTGGGAGGCGGCGCTGTGGGCGGTCAGCACCGCCGCCGCGTTCTTCACCCCGGGCTGGCGGGCCAGCAGCACTTCCACCTGGCGGCGCACCGGCTCCATCGCGGCGGCATGCGCCCGGTCGGTCAGCAGGGAGACATGCACAAGGCCGCCGCTGACATGGATGGTCTCGACCACGCCGGCGGCGACGATGTCGAGGCCGCTGGCCGGATCGGCAATGGCGGCCAAAGCCTGCCGGAGTGCGGCTGCGGTGGGCAGCTGGTCGGTCGGTTCGGGCATCCGCTTGAAAACCTTTCGTCGCCGGTCAATATGCAGCCGCGCCAGGGCCTGGGCCTCATAGCCTCGGCATATGGCGCGCGCGCCGCAGGTACCAATGCCCGTCCGGCCACCGCCGCGCGGGGCGCGCTTTCCCGCCATACAGGAGCGACCTCTTCCCATGTCTTGGAACAACAGCGGTTCCGGCGACGGCTCCGGCGGCGGATCCGGCAGCGGGCCGAGCGGCCCCAGCCCCTGGGGCAGGCCGAGCGGCGGCGACGGGCGCACCCCCGGCGGCCGGCCGAACGGTCCGCAAGGGCCGTGGGGCGGCGGGCCGCGCGGTTCCGGCCCCGGCGGCGGACCTACCCCGCCCGATATTGACGAGTTGATCGCCCGCGCCCAGGCCTTCCTGCGCGGGCTGCTGCCGCCCGGCCTCGGCGGCCCGCGCGGCCCCGCCAGCGCGTTCAATGGCGGCAACGCCCTGGCCATGCTGCTGGCCGGGACGGTCGGCCTGTGGCTGTTCAGCGGCTTCTACCGCGTCCAGCCCGACGAGCAGGGCGTGGTGATGCGCTTCGGCGCCTATAACCGCACGACCCTGCCCGGGCTGAACTATCACATCCCCTGGCCGGTGGAGAGCGTGCTGCGCCCCGCCGTCACCCGCATCAACCGCATCGATATCGGCTATCGCTCGGCCCCCGACGTGATCCGCGCCCAGGGCCGCGGCGAAAGCGCCGACGTGGTCGCCGAAAGCCTGATGCTGACCGGCGACGAGAACATCATCGACATCGACTTCGCGGTGTTCTGGCGCATCCGCGATGCCGGCGCCTTCCTGTTCAACACCCGCAACCCGGCCTACACGGTGAAATCAGCGGCCGAGAGCGTGATGCGCGAGGTGATCGGCCGCACCCCCATCCAGCCCGCCCTGACCGACGCGCGCGCGCAGATCGAGGTGGCGGTGAAGAACGGCGTGCAGGCCATCCTGGACGCGTATGGCTCGGGGGTCGAGATCACCCAGGTGCAGCTGCAGAAGGTCGATCCGCCGGCCGCCGTCATCGACGCCTTCCGCGACGTGCAGCGCGCCAACACCGACGCCGAACGCATGCGCAACGAGGCCGAGAGCTACCGCAACGACATCGTGCCGCGCGCCCGCGGCGACGCCGCCGCCATCGTCGCCGAGGCGGACGGCGCCCGCCAGGCCTCGATCGCCGCCTCCACCGGCCAGGCGCAGCGCTTCCTGTCGGTGCTGTCGGCCTACAACGCCGCCAAGGACGTCACCATGCAGCGCCTGTATCTGGAAACCATGCAGGAAGTCCTGACCAAGACACCGGCCGTCATCCTCGACGACCGGCTGCAAGGCGTGCTGCCGCTGCTGCCGCTGGCCGAGGCCACCCGTCCGCCGCAGCCGCCGGCGCCGCCGCCCCAGCCCAACCCGCCGGCCCCGCCGCGGGGGGGCGCCCGATGAACCGCCTGCTCGCCGCCGCCGGCGCGCTGGTCGTGGTGCTGGCGCTGCTCGGGGCGGATTCCCTGTTCATCGTCGACCAGACCGAGCAGGTGCTGATCACCCAACTCGGCCAGCCGGTCCGGCTGATCACCGAACCCGGCCTGCACGCCAAGCTGCCGCTCATCCAGAACGTCATCCCGTTCGACCGCCGCCTGCTCGATTACGAAGTGCCGCCGGAGGAGATCATCCTGGGCGACCAGCGCCGGCTGATCGTCGACAGCTTCACCCGCTACCGGATCGTCGATCCGCTCGGCTATTTCCAGGCGGTGGGGCCGACCGAGGAGGGCATCCGCGCCCGGCTGAACTCGGTGGTGTCGTCGGCGCTGCGCCGCGTGCTGGGCAACGAACAGCTGCTGAATGTGCTGTCGTCGCAGCGCGGCCGGATCATGGGCCTGATCCGCGGCCAGGTGAACGAGGAAATGCGCGGCTTCGGCATCGCGGTGGAAGACGTGCGCATCCGCCGCGCCGACCTGCCGGAGGAGAACACCCAGGCCATCCTCGGCCGGATGAACTCCGAGCGCGAGCGCGTCGCCCGCCAGGCCCGCGCCGAGGGCGCCGAGGCATCGGCGCGTATCCGGGCCGATGCCGACCGCGAGCGCACCGTGCTGCTGGCCGATGCGCGCGCCCGTGCCGACCAGCTGCGCGGCCAGGGCGAGGCGCAGGCGATCGCCATTTATGCCGATGCGTTTCAGCGCGACGCGCATTTCTTCAGCGTCTGGCGCACCTTGCAGGCCTATCGGGAGGCGTTCGCCAGCGGCGCTTCCCGCCTGGTGTTGTCACCCGGCGACGATTTCCTCCAACTGCTGCGCCATGCGCCCCGGCCGGAGGCGGCGCCCGCCGAGGCGAAGCCGGCACCCTGAGAGCTGGTGAGTGATGAACAAGCCGGCCGACCGGGGCATTGCCCCGGACCCCACCAGGGGGCTTTGCCCCCTGGACCCCCACCGGGGGCTAAGCCCCCGGACCCCTGACTTAAGGAATGAGATCAATAGGTCCACTGACTTGCCGCCAGCCGTGGCGGCGCCCACTTCCTGACGTCCTAGCCCGAGACCATTGGGGGAACCCTGCCGATGCGATACCCGACCCGACTGGCCCTGCGCGCCGGTGCCGTGCTGCTGGCGGCGACGCTGATACTGCCGGCCGCCCTTCCGGCGGTCGCCCAGGCGCGACCGGCGCCGGACAGTTTCGCCGACCTTGCCGAGCGGCTGCTGCCCGGGGTGGTGAACATCTCCTCCAGCCAGACCGTGCAGTCGCATAACGAGCGACAGGGACCGGAAATCCCGATGTTTCCGCCCGGCTCGCCGTTCGAGCAGTTCTTCCGCGACTTCCTCGACCGCAACCGGCCGGGCCCGCACGGCGATCACGGACCGCAGGCGCCGCCGCGCAAGATGCAAAGCCTCGGCTCGGGCTTCATCGTCGATCCCGCCGGCATCGTGGTGACCAACAACCACGTGATCGACGGCGCCGACGAAATCACCGTGACCCTCCAGGACAATACCAGCCTGAAGGCCACGCTGGTCGGCCGCGATGAACGCACCGACATCGCCGTGCTGAAAGTGTCCCCCGACAAGCCGCTGACGGCGCTGCCGTTTGGCGATTCGGATCGCTCGCGTGTGGGCGACTGGGTGCTGGCCATCGGCAACCCGTTCGGCCTGGGCGGCAGCGTTACCGCCGGCATCGTCAGCGCCCGCGGCCGCGACATCCAGCAGGGTCCGTACGACAATTTCATTCAAACGGACGCCGCCATCAACCGCGGCAATTCCGGCGGACCGCTGTTCAACCTGGATGGCGAAGTGATCGGTATAAATACGGCGATCTACTCGCCTTCCGGCGGCTCGATCGGCATCGGCTTTTCCATCCCGTCCAACCTGGCCAAGACGGTGGTGGCGCAGCTGCGCGATTTCGGCCGCGCCAAGCGCGGCTGGCTGGGGGTGAAGATCCAGCAGGTCACGCCCGACATCGCCGAGAGCATGGGGCTGAAGGAGCCGTCCGGTGCGCTGGTGGCCAATGTGGAGGAGGGCGGCCCCGCGGCGGCGGCGAAGCTGCGCGGCGGCGATATCATCCTCAAGTTCAACGGCCAGGAGGTAAAGGAGATGCGCAACCTGCCGCGCATCGTCGCCGAAACCGAGATCGGCCGCGAAGTGCCGGTGGTGCTGTGGCGCGACGGCCATGAACTGACGCTGACGGCGCGCGTGGGCGAACTGCCGGACGACCAGAAAGTGGCCGCGGCAGCGCCCGACAAGCCCGGCCCGGCGGCGTCCACCGAACTTACGGGCCTGGGGCTGAAACTGGCGCCGATCACGCCTGAGACGCGCGACCACTACCAGCTCGGCCAGGACCAAAAAGGCGTTGTGGTGACCGATGTCGTCGCCGGTTCCCCGGCGGCCGATCGCGGCGTCAAGCCGGGCGACGTGATCGTGGAAGTGCAGCAGCAGGAGGTGAACACTCCGGCCGAGGTGGCCGACCGGGTGGAGCGGGTGCGCAAGACCAACCGCAAATCCGTGCTGATGCTGATCCAGGGCCAGGACGGACCGCGCTGGGTGCCGCTGTCGCTGGAAGCCGAGACCAACCGGCAACCGGGATAGCCGTGCGGGCGGGGCGTTTGGCCCCGCCTGGTTTTCCTGAACAGGGCAGCGCGCCATGAACGAGAGGCCGGAAAAGCCCGGATCGATCCGGTTGCCGGTGGCCAGACGCTTCATGATGACCGGGCTGATGTACGGTCTGACTCTCGCGACCACGCGGGTCGAAGCGCAGGTCATCCACACCGACACTGCCGGCATCGAGACCGGCGAGGCGCAGGTGCCGGTGGCCGACGGCGTGTTGCCAGCGTACTACGCGCGCCCGCTGGGCAGCGGCCCGTTTCCCATTGTGCTGGTGAACGAGGAAGTTTTCGGCGTTCACCACTATATCGCCGACATCTGCCGCCGCCTGGCCAAGGCGGGGTATCTGGCGGTGGCGCCGGAAATCTATGCGCGGCTGGCCGACATGTCGAAGCTCACGGATTTCTCCGCCATTTTCCGTGACGTGGTCAGCAAGGCGGCCGACGCGACCGTGCTGTCGGACCTGGACGCCTCGGTGGCCTGGGCGGCGGCGAACCGGGGCGATACCGGCCGCGTGGGCGTGACCGGCTTCTGCCGCGGCGGCCGCAACACCTGGCTGTATGCGGCGCACAACCCGACCCTGAAGGCGGCGGTGGCCTGGTATGGGCCGGTCGCAGGCCCGTCCACCGACATCCAGCCGAAGACTCCCGCCGATGTCGCCACAGAACTGAAATGCCCGCTGCTGGGTCTGTATGGCGGCAAGGATGGCAACATCCGGGTGGCGGATGTGCAGGCAGCGGCAGCGGCGGCGCGGGCCGCCGGCCACACGGTGGAAATCGTGGTGTATCCGGAAGCGCCGCACGGCTTTCACGCCGATTACCGGCCGAGTTACCGGCCCGGGGATGCTGCCGACGGGTGGCAACGCATGCTGGCGTGGTTCCGGAAATACGGGGTGGCGTAGGCAGCAGGCGGGAAGCAGCACCCTGCTGGACCTGGTGCCAGGGTCGGGGCCGCCGAGACCCGGCGGAAAGCTTGGGGCAGCACCTTCAACCATCGTCGCATTTTCGAATAGCACCGAACATCCCGACCAACACCGGCTGGGTCTGTGGCAATTCGGCGAAGGATTGCATGGCGAGCGCCCTCCGGCCCGCCGGAGGCGCCGGCGATCAGGACGGCGGAAAATGTGACCATGTTCCGCAACTACCCGGCCGCTGCTAGAACGTCATGTATCTTGAAGGATCGTCTGCATGACCGCCTCGCCTATCGCCTCGATGACCGGATTCGCCCGCGCCGAAGGGGGCGCCGACGGAGTCGCCTGGGCCTGGGAGCTGCGCAGCGTGAACGGCCGCGGTCTGGAACTGCGCTTCCGCCTGCCCCCCGGCCTCGACGCGCTGGAACCTGCTCTGCGCGAGGCCGCCGGAAAAGTGCTCAAGCGCGGCAACGTCAGCGCTAACCTCACTGTTAAACGCGACGACCAGCCTCGCCTGGCCCCCGATCCCGCCGCGCTGGAGGAGGTGCTGCGGCTGGCCACCGAACTGGCCGCCCGCATCCCCGGCGCCCCTGCCCCCCGTGCGGAAGCCCTGCTGGCGCTGCCCGGCGTGCTGCGTCCGGCCGCCGCTGCCGAAGACGAAACAATCGCCAGCGCCCGCGAGTCCGCCTGCCGCGAGGGTTTCGCCGCCGCGCTGGCAGCCCTGGTCGCCGCCCGCCACGGCGAGGGCGCCCGGCTCGCCCTTACGCTGCGGCGCCTGCTGGGCGAAATCGCCACCCTGCGCGCCGCCGCCGGCGCCGAGGCCGCCGACCAGCCGGCCGCCCAGCGTGCCCGCATGCTCGAGTCGGTGCAGGCCCTGCTCGGCCAGGTGCCCGGCCTGCCGGAAGAACGCATCGCCCAGGAAGTGGCCCTGCTGTCGTCGCGCTCGGACGTGCGCGAGGAACTCGACCGGCTCGACGCCCATCTGCACGCCGCCGACGCCCTGCTCGCCGAGGGTGCCGCCATCGGCCGCCGCTTCGATTTTCTTGTCCAGGAATTCAACCGCGAGGCCAACACGTTATGCAGCAAATCGGCCTCGGTGGGGCTGACGGCCACCGGACTGAAACTGAAGGCCGCGATCGAACAGTTGCGCGAGCAGGTGCAGAATATCGAATGAGAAGCCGGGGCGCTGCCCCGGACCACAGCCCGGCGCGTAGCGCGCCTTTGCGCGACGGCTTTGCCGCTGCGCCCCATCAAGGGTCCAAGGCCCCTGGCATCCTGATTGACAGGGTTCCAAGGGATCTTCCGTTGGCCGTGTCCGGGCTGCCGCGATGAATGCGATTACCCGCCGCGGCGTCTGCCTGGTGATCTCCGCCCCCTCAGGCGCCGGAAAAACCACGCTGACCCAGGCCCTGCTGGCAGCCGAACCCAACCTGGCCCTGTCCGTCAGCGTTACCACCCGCGCGCCCCGTACACACGAACAGGACGGGATACACTATTTCTTCCGCACGCCGTCGCAGGTCGAGGCAATGGCGCAGGCCGGCGAGCTGCTGGAATGGGCGCTCGTGTTCGGCCGCGGCTACGGCACCCCGCGGGCCCCGGTGGAGGCCGCGCTCGCCGCCGGGCGCGACATGGTGTTCGATATCGACTGGCAGGGGCATCGACAGTTGCGCGCCGCCCTGCCCGGCGACGTGGTCGGCCTGTTCGTTCTGCCGCCGTCGCTGGCCGTTCTGGAACAGCGGCTGCACGGCCGCGGCACCGACGCCGCGGACGAAATCGACCGGCGCATGCAGGCGGCCCGCACCGAGATCGCGCATGCCTCCGAGTTCGATCATGTGCTGGTCAACGCCGATTTCGCCGTCGCACTGGCCGGCTGCCGCGCCGTGCTGCACGCCGCCCGGCTCGCCACCCACCGGCTCGGCGGGTTGCCCGGGTTCATCGCCGGGTTCGGCGGATGACCGATCTCGCCGCCCATCGCCGCACCTACGCCCGCCGCATGCTGCGCATCGCCGGCATCGCGGACGCGGCGGTGGAGCATGTCTTTGGCACCGTGCCGCGCGAGGATTTCCTCGGCGCCGGACCCTGGACCATCCTCGACGACGTGGTCGGCGCCATCGAGGTGGCCGGCGACGACCCGCGCCTGCTGTACGAAGACGTGCTGGTCGTGCTCGACCCGGCGCGCGGTCTGAACAACGGCAGCCCCTCGCTGCATGCGCTTATGCTGCACCATCTCGGCGTGCGCCCCGGCGACCGGGTGCTGCATGTCGGCGCCGGGGCCGGCTATTACACCGCCATGCTGGCGGAACTGGCCGGGCCGCAGGGCAGCGTCGTCGCCGTCGAACACGATGCCCGCCTTGCCGGCTGCGCCCGCGCCAACCTGCATCCCTGGCCGACCGTTACCGCTCTGCGTGGCGACGGCGCCGACTGGCCGAACGGACCGGTGGAGCGCATCTACGTCAATTGTGCCATCGCCGACCCGGCCACGCGCTGGATCGACCATTTGTCCGAGGGCGGCACGCTGGTGTTTCCGCTCGGCGTTCCGCCCGGCCGCATGCGCGGCGAGGCGCGGCGCCATTCCGGCCACGGCGCTGTGCTCGTCTGCACGCGCACCGACGCCGGCGTGGCGGTGCGCCATCTCACGCCATGCGCCTTCGTCTGCGCGGAGGGCAGCCTGGCCGGCACGCCGGCCTTGCGGGAAGCGCTTGAACGCGCCTTTCTCCGCGGCGGCGTGGAGTTTGTTCGCAGCTACCGCCGCCCGCCGCCGAGCCCGGAGCGCTGCTGGTTCTGGTCGCCCGACTGGGCGCTTTGTTATGATGAGCCAGCACCGTCGTGAGGAACCCGTTCAAGATTCCATCGCGGCCGGGGCGCTGCTCCGGGCCCGTAAGACAGCTGTGGCCCATAAAGAGTGGGTTCCAATGGGTTTGCCCTTGGTGGGTCCAGGGGCGAAGCCCCTGGTGGGGTTCGGGGCAACGCCCCGGCGCGCCGAAGGCGTGCTCCGCTTCAAGCTGCCGAGGAATGCTCTGACCCTGCTCCTTCCTGTGTAACGGCCTGCTGCGGTTCATGCACAGCCTGAAGACGCCCAACGGCCAAAAGAAGCCGCATGGCAGAGTCGCCGTTCAACTTGCTTCCGTCGAACTTGCCGCTCGTTTTCAGGACATCGACAATCGCTTTATCGGTGGACGACAGTGTGCTGGCGCACATACTCCACTGCGGGAAGCTGCGGTGACCGATGGGGCCGGCCGTAATTTTCCGAATGTATTTATGATTGTCGTCGCGTGAAATACGCTCGTATATCGTATCGACATCGATGCGCCGCCCCTCAAGGGCCTGGACGAACCAGTTGTCGCAGGCGAGCAGAGCGCCGGTTACATTAAATTTACGATTGTTTTTAACAGACGCTCGAAGGATATTGTTCACCAATTCAGACTGGCTGATTTGGTTATCCCGGTTAACCCTCTGGCTGACATACACGATCTGGTGCAGATCATGGTGACTCGATATCCGTGTGGCCGCAGTCATCTCCTTGCTCCTCACGCTCCCCCAGGACCGGGACGGTCGCCAGCAGCATAGGCTGTCAGTTTTCTCCAATTCGTTAAGGTCATCCCCGCTCAGCCGCGCCGGGCGGCAGCATTTTCCGCCACAAGGTCATGCCGCTCGATCCGGCGCAGCGACGTAGCCATCCGCAGTTCGTCGCGCCGGATATCCTCGATAGTCGCCTGGGTGAAGTTGATATGCCCGCTCGCGGCCTGCTCGGCGGCATACGCATCGCCGGCCAGAACCGCCGAGCCGATGGCGACGTGCTGGTCCAGCAGCACCGCACGCACCCCCGACCGGCGGTACAGCTGCTCGCGGCTGAAGAAGATGCCTCGGCGCATCAGGTCGCCCAGCACGCGCATGATGTGCAGCAGCAGCACGTTATGCGCCGCCTCATAGATCAGCCCGTGCAACTCGACGTCGCAATCGGCTTCCTCGGTGGGGTCCTCGGCAGCATGGGCGACCTTCATCCGCGCCAGACAGGCGCGGATCGCCGCCTGGTCCGGCTGCGTCGCCCGCCGCGCGGCGAGCCCTGAAGCATGCGCCTCGATGCAACGCCGGTACTCGAAATAATCGGCCGCCGCGCGCGCGTCATCGGCCAGCAGTTCGGCCAGCGGGTCAACCAGCGGACCGAGAAACCGCGCCACGACGGTGCCGGACTTGCCGGTCACCAGCAGCCCCTTCTGCTCCAGACGCGCCAGGGCCGCACGCAACGATGGGCGGGAGACGCCGAGTTTCTCGGCAAGTTCCCGCTCGGGTGTCAGGCGTTCGCCGGGGCGCAGCACCCCTTCAAGGATCATGGTTTGGATGCGCTCGGCAATGATGTCGGCAAGCGGGACAGGCCGGATCTGCTCGGTCATGCAACATTCCCTGGGGCGGCAGGCGACTTGGCATACGTCCGAAACCTGGGTCTGACGGCAACGCTTTGCCACAGTGAAATTGGTAAATTAATCTTGCCAAGCTGATTTTGGTCGGGATAGGTGTCTGACGGCTTGGCCACCGATCCCCCGCCAGGCATCATAGCGCCCCAGAACGCTCGACCCGGCCGGAGGAAATCATGGTCCAGAATGCCAGCCAAACCGCGGCGGACGCCCCGCTACCGTCAGGCTGACCGGTTCGCACCGGCCGGCGCGGCATTCGGTTCAATGAACATATCCAGGAGGAAAAGATGTTCCATCAGCTTCTGACACCGGTCGGAGACAGCCTCGGGCTGTCCGTGCTGGTGGCCGTCTTGCCGATCGTCACCGTTCTTGTGCTGCTCGGGCTGTTGCGGCGGCCGGCGTGGCAGGCGGCCCTGGCTGGCCTGGTCGTCGGCCTGGTCGTCGCGGTCACCGCCTGGCAGATGCCGGTCAGGCTCGCCGTCGACGCCGTGCTGAACGGCGCGGTGTTTGCGCTGTGGCCGGTGATGTGGATCGTGGTCAATGCGCTGCTGCTGTACAACGTCGCCGTGCGGTCGGGCCGGTTCGAGGCGTTCCGCCGCTGGGTGATCACGCATCTGCCGAACGACAGGCGCGTGGTGCTGGTGGTGATCGGATTCTGTTTCGGCGCTTTGCTGGAAGGGATCGCCGGGTTCGGCACGCCGGTCGCGATCACCAGTTCGCTGCTGATCCTGGTGGGCTTTCCGCCGCTCGAAGCGCTGGTGTTCGTGCTGATCTTCGACACGGCGCCGGTGGCATTCGGGGCTCTGGGCGTGCCGGTGACGGTGCTGGGCGCGGTGACCGGTCTGCCGACCGCGGCGCTCGGGGAAATGATCGGGCGGCAGTTGCCGTTTATCGCGCTGATCCTGCCGTTCTATGTCATCACTTTATATGGCGGGTGGCGCTCGGTCAGGGCCCTGTGGCCGGTGCTGCTGGTGGCGGGCGGCAGCTTCGGGTTGGCGCAGTTCGTGGCCGCCAACTTCATTGATTACACGCTGACCGATGTGCTGTCCTCGCTGGGATCGCTGGGCGCCACCCTTTTGTTCCTGCAAATCTGGCACCCGGCGCCGGATGCCGCGTTCGCGGTCGCCAACACGCCGCAGGACAGCGCCGCACCTGCCGTGCCCGTGCCGGCTTGGCAGGGGTGGCTTCCCTGGGTGATCGTGTCGGTCGCGGTGATCCTGTGGACATCCTTCCAGGTGGCCGCGATCGGGCAGCAGAACATCGCCTGGCCGGGCCTCAACAAGGCCATCGCAATCACGCTGTACAACGACAAGCCTTATGCGGCGATCTGGAACTTCCAGCCGCTGGGCACGGGCACCGCGATCCTGCTGGCGGCGGTTGTCACTGCGGTGCTTGTCGGCTTGTCGCCCGGCGGGTTCGTGCGCTGCATCGGCACCACCCTCCGTCAGGCCTGGCTGGCCATCATTACGGTAATGCTGATCATCGCCCTGGCCTATCTGATGAACTACTCCGGCCTTGCCTACACGCTGGGCAAAGGCGTGGCGTCGACCGGGCATCTTTTCGTCCTGCTGTCGCCCTTCCTTGGCTGGATCGCGGTGATGCTGTCGGGCAGCGATACTTCGGGCAACGCGCTGTTCGGCAATTTGCAGGTTGTCGCGGCTCGCCAGCTTGATCTCAATCCCATCCTGTTCGCGGCGACCAATTCCTCGGGCGGCGTGATGGGCAAGATGATCTCACCGCAGAACATCGCCACCGGCGTCTCGGTAACCAACCTGAAGGGCCAGGAAGGCGTCGTGTTCGCGCGCACCTTCGTTCATAGCGTTGCGCTGACCGTGCTGCTCGGGCTGCTGGTGGCGGCGCAGCAGTTCCTTGTTCCGGGTATCATTCCGGGCTAGCGCAGCAACATTGGGGCTTCGCCCCAAACCCCACCAAGGGCCTAGGCCCTTGGAACCCCTTACTTAAGCAAATGGGGTCAAGGGGGCCACCGCCCCCTTGCGGGTCCAGGGCAGCGCCCTGGCCTTGCTTATCCTTGCGTCTGCACCTGCGCCCCCTCCGCCAGAGGCCGCCAGTCGCGGAAAAACGCCGTCCCGATCTCGCCGGCGAGCAAAATGAGATCCCGCTGCACGCCATCGAGAAAATAGTGCAGACCGTCGGCGATGATGGAATCGACCGGCCGGCCCATCAGGCCGGCGCGCAGTTCCTCCACCCGCTCCAGCGCCGACACGGTGCCGCGCAGCCCCCAGCGGCTGCGCAGCCGGCCGAGGATCCATTCGATCTGCTCGATGCACAGCGCCACGCTGCGCGGGAAATGCGCGTCGGTCAGCAGGAAACTCACCACGTCGGACGGCGTGAAACCCGGCCGCGCCACCCGCCGGAAGGCATGATAGCCTGCCGCCGCCCGCAGCACCCCGCCCCATTGCGTCAGTTCCGCCACCCGCAATTCCTCGCCGCTGCCGGTCGGCACCAGTAAATGATAGCGGATGTCGAGCAGCCGCGTGGTCTGGTCGGCGCGCTCGATCAGGCGGCCGAGCTGGTAGAACAGCCAGCCCTGGTCGCGAAAGAACGTGCCCTCGGTGATGCCGGTATGCGCCTGCACCCCTTCCTTGATGCGCGCGCACAGCCGGCTGAGCAGATCGCCCTGAAGTTCGGCCTCGTCGATCGCCATCATGTCGCGATGGAATATGTTGAGCTGAGTCCACATCTCGGTGGAGATCAGCGGGCGCAGCGTGCGCGCGTTTGTTCGCGCCGCCTCCAGCGAGGCCGGCACCGAGGTCGGATTGTCGCGGTCGAGCAGGTAGAAACGCTTCACCGCATCGGCGGTCGGCGCCAAGCCGCGCTTGGCAAACCCCGTCTCGTCGGCGTTGATGCGGATCAGCGCGAACCAGCTTTCCGCCTCGCGGCCCGGACTCTCGAAAGTCTGGGTGACATCGACCAGGCGGGCCATGTTCTCGGCGCGCTCAACGTAGCGGGCCATCCAGAACAGCCCCTCGGCGTAACGCGCCAGCAGCGCCAGATCGCGGGTCATCGCAGCACCTCCCCGGCCATGGCATCGTCGGCCAGCACCCAGGTATCCTTCGACCCGCCGCCCTGCGAGGAATTGACCACCAGACTTCCTTCCTTCAGCGCCACCCGGCTCAACCCGCCCGGCAGCACCCAGGTAGAGCGGCCGGTCACGGCGTACGGACGCAGGTCGAGGTGGCGCGGACGGATGCCGTCATCCGTCAGGGTCGGCGCCACCGACAGCGATACCACCGGCTGGCTGATCCAGTTGGACGGGTCGGCGAGCAGCGCCGCCCGCGCGTGCTCAAGCTGCTCGGAGGTGGCGCGGGGTCCGATGGTGATGCCGTAACCGCCCGATTCGCCCACCGGCTTGACCACCAGCTCGGCCATGTTGTCGAGCGTGAAGGCCAGCCCCGCCTGCTCGCGGCAGATATGGGTTTCGACGTTGGAGAGGATGGGATCCTCGTCCAGGTAAAAGCGGATGATGCGCGGCATATAAGCATATACCGCCTTATCGTCGGCTACCCCGGTGCCCACGGCGTTGGCCAGCGCTACGTTGCCGCGGCGCCAGGCGCCGATCAGCCCGGGCACGCCGAGCAGGCTGTCCGGACGGAACACCGTGGGGTCGAGGAACTCGTCGGCGATGCGACGGTAGATGGTGTGCACCGGCTGGCGGCCGCCGGTGGTGCGCATCCACACCTTGTCGCGCTCGACGAACAGGTCGGCTCCCTCGACCAGCGGCACGCCCATTTCGCGGGCGAGAAAGACGTGCTCGAAATAGGCCGAGTTATAGATACCCGGGCTGAGCAGCACGACCTGCGGGTCGTCCACACCCTCCGGCGCGATCTCGGCCATGGCCGACAGCAGGTTCCGCCCGTAATCATCGACCGGACGCAGGCGCATGCCGGCCATCAGGTCTGGGAAGGTGCGCGACATCAGATGCCGGTTCTCGACCACATAGGACACGCCGGAGGGGGTGCGGGCATTGTCCTCCAGCACCAGGAACCGGCCTTCTCGGTCGCGCACGATGTCGGTGCCGCAGATATGCACATAGGTGCCGAAGCGCACCGGAAACTGCTCCATCTCCGGCCGGTAGTTCGGGTTGCCGAACACCAGCTCGGCCGGGATCACGCTTTCCCGCACGATCCGCCGGTCGTGATAAATATCGTGCAGGAACAGGTTCAACGCCGCCACGCGCTGCTTCACCCCGGCTTCCAGCACGCGCCATTCGGCCGCGGTCAGGATGCGCGGGATGCAGTCGAACGGCAGGATGCGGTCGATCGCGGTGGCGTCGGAATACACGGTGAAGGTGATGCCGAGATTGATCAGATCGTGCTCGGCCGCGGCGGCGCGGGCCCGCAGCGCCTCCAGGCCGATGGCGCCGATGCGGGCGCGCACGGTCGCGGCGGCCCCGGCGTCGCCCGGCCGGTCGGTGGTGAGCTCGCAGAAATAGGGCCCGGGCCGGTAGCCGGCGAATGGATCGGGAACGTCCTGCTGCATGGGAAAACTCGTAACGGCTGTGGAAAGTTCTGGCTCGGCCGCCAGCATATCAGACCTGCGACGGATGCAATCCCCCATTTGCCGCGGCGCAGCAGCGTGCCGCACGCGACGCCCGCCGCGATCCTGTTGCGCGACGCGGCGAGCCGGGCCTATTGCTCCCAGCCTCCCCTACCGCTGGATGAGAAATATGCTGCGTTCCGCGCTGGCCCGAACCGCTGCCCTGTCGCTCATTTCCCTGCTCGCCGGCTGTGCCAAGGAGGTGCCGCCGCCACCACCGCCACCGGTGGTCGCCTACGTGCCGCCGCCGCTGCCCGACCCGCCGACCGCCCCGTGGTGCGCCCGGCCGGCGGAGATATCGGCGTTCTCGGTGGCGGCGCTGAAAAGCAATCTGATGGTCAGCGCTATTTCGTGCCGGGCGGAGGAGAAATACAACGCCTTCGTCACCCGCTACCGACCCGCCCTGCTGCAGCAGGAGAAGACGACGGAAACCTATTTCAGCCGGAACGACAAGCGGCGTTGGCAGCAGACCCGCGACGACTACATCACGCAGCTGGCCAATGCGCAGTCGCAGCGCGCCATGGTGCTGGGCGACCAGTTCTGCCAACGCACCCTGGGCCAGTTCGACGAGGTGATGGCACTGTCCAAGCCCGAGGAACTGCCGGGCTTCGCCGGCACCAAAACCCAGTCCATCCCGCAGGCCATGAAGTTCACCGAATGTCCGCCACCACCACCGGTGCCGGAAAAGCCGGCAAAAGCTGCAACGAAGAAAAAGTAAGGCCAGGACGCTGCCCCGGACCACACCCCGGGCGGAGCGCGCCTTCGGCGATCTGCGGGCGGAGCGCGCCTTCGGCGATCTGCGGGCGGAGCGCGCCTTCGGCGCGACGGGTCAGCCGTCGCCTTGACCCCATTCCTTGCAAATAAGGGGTTCCAAGGGCCGGGCCCCGGGAAGGGGTTTGGGACGCCGACCCAACTAGTGTTCCGGTCGCGACAAATGCGTCCGTCTCGTCGCGTGAATCGGAACACCAAATCAAGGGGCTAGTGGTCCGGCCCGACGGCACTATCCGTCGGAGTCGGAACACTAGGCACGGCTTGAACACACAAACGCCGCCGTCCCGTCGGGACGGCGGCGTCGCGGATCAGGCGAAGACTACTTCAGGACGATTTCGACGCGGCGGTTCTGCGGCTCGCGCACACCCTCGGCGGTCGGCACCAGCGGCT
>Ga0326727_10004729_pt1 | contig 40243 bp, 21 predicted proteins | sample MB2enrmetagenome_FD_207643 | JGI IMG/M metagenome (GOLD analysis project Ga0326727, IMG submission 207643) | Lab enriched peat soil microbial communities from McLean, Ithaca, NY, United States - MB29MY | ecosystem: Environmental > Terrestrial > Soil > Wetlands > Peat | place: USA: New York...
AATTGTGACCAGCTACGGCAGCGGCGCCAGCGGCAACGGTGTTGCTGTCTGGGATCTCGACAACGAGCCAACCTGGTGGGACGCCGTCCATCGCGACGTCCATCCCAGTCCGTTCACCTACGACGAAGTGACCAATAACGGCATCGGCACGGCGCTGGCCATCAAGACCGCCGATCCGACGGCGCTGGTCAGCGGGCCGGTCATCGACAGCTGGTGGGCGTATTTCTACTCCAAGAAGGACATTGAATCCGGCTGGAACTCGGGCTCGCCCTGCTATCAACCCTGGAGCGATCCCGCCGACCGCGAGGCGCATGGTGGCGTGCCGATGATGGAGTATTACCTGCAGCAGTTCAATAAGTATTCGCAGCAGTACGGCATTCGCTTGCTCGACTATGTCGACATCCACGGCTACTTTGCGCCCGATTACCCTGCCGGCAGCGGAACCTCCGTCGCCTTCACCACTGCCGGCGACACCCAGGAACAGGAAGCGCGCATGAACAGCACGCGCGTTTTCTGGGATCCCACCTATACCGATCCCAACTATCCGCAGCCGAACTACATCACCGATTCGAATTACACAACCAGCTGCTCGCCGCCGGCGCTGGCGCCTCAACTCATTCCCATGCTCCAATCGTGGGTAAACAGCCAGTACCCCGGCACCAGGACCGCGATCGATGAATATAACTTCGGCGGTCTTGAATCCATCAATGGCGCCGTCGTTCAGGCCGACATTCTCGGCATCTTCGGCCGCCAGGGGCTCGACATGGGCGCTTTCTGGCCGACCACGAACTACAGCCAGCAGGGCCCGGGCAACTACGCCTTTGCCATCTATCGCAACTACGATGGCAACAACTCAACTTTCGGCAACACATACTTGTATGCCACGAGTGCTCCGACGCGGGGCGGCGACGGCGAAAACGAACTCGCGGTCTACTCCGCGCAGCGCACTTCAGACAACGTCATCACCGTCATGGTCATTAACAAGACCTACGGCTCACTCACTTCGACCATCAGTCTCGAGAACTTCACGGCTGCCAGAGGAACCACCGCGCAGGTCTACCAGTACAGCAATGCCAACCTCAACGCAATCGTCGCGCAGCCTGCGGTGGCCGTCACACCGCCATCGGGTTCCAGCTCAGCCAGCACAATCAGCAACTACACCTTCCCCGGACAATCCATCACGCTCTTCGTGGTGCCGGAGTGAGACTACCCGCGGCAGAGCCGGGGAAACTCCCGTTTGATTTGCGCCCCAAGTGGCGCCCTTGCGCCAAAAGTGGTGCATGCTCATCCTGCCGAATTAACTGTCAGTTGTTGATTCCATTGGTCGGGGAGAGAGAATTTGAACCTTCGACCCCCTGGTGCCGAACTTGCAAGTGTTACCTAAGTTATTCAATATCAACAGTTAAAGGCGATGATCAGCCGTGACATTGTCGCTAAGTTCTTTAATTCCCGCACAGCCTTTTCATTCATTTTGTTACTGGCACCCCAGATGGCACCCTAGCAGCCTGTGGTGAGAGTTGAAAACGCCGAAAAACGATCCCTCAGGGGCCAAAGCCCATGTTTATTCTGAACCACTTGCGGCACGACTAAAGTCGTGCCCTTTCAAGACTCGACTTTCACCACAGACTGCTAGCGTGCTTCGCGAAGTATCCAGGAAAACCGAACCTACTTATGCGGGTGAAGAGTCTTGGAGCAAGTCGATTGCATTCAGCGACGGCTCAGAACCAAACTACACTCCTTTTCGACTTCCCTTTGTAACTCGTATCGAAAGGGAGACCTCATGACTGGACTGTCGGCACTCAGCGGTATGACTGCGCAGCTTCGAGTTGAAGAAGAGGATTTCTGCCTAAGCCATTGCAGACAATCGCGGTTTCAGACCTGTCGGCCTCCAGAAGTGAGCAAAACAGATCATACATTCGAATCGACTTTCGACGATCCTGCAAGGGGTGCGTTGTCAAACGCGTTTCAGTGCGGAGTCCTGCATGTCCGGGATCGAAAAAGAATCGGATGTTCAGCACATTGGCGCGGATCACCAGTTGTCTGCGCCGGCTCCCTGGTATCGAAGGCGCTGGATTCTGTGGGTAAGCCTGCTTTTCCTGCTGCTTCTGGGGGTGATCGTTTTCCTTGTCATCCACGGGAACGACGTCAAAGCGGCCGCTGCGAAGCGTGCGCGGGCCTCCATGAGTCCTTTTGTGACGGCTACAGCCGCAACGGCCACCAAGGGTGAAATCGGCGTATATCTCGATTCCATTGGCACAGTAACTCCGGTGTACACCGCCTCCATCACCGCGCAGGCAAGCGGAGTGATCACTGCAGTGCACTATAACGAGGGGCAACTGGTTCAAAAAGGAAGTACTCTGATTGACATCGATCCGCAACCCTACCAGGCGCAGTTGTTGCAGGCCGAGGGCGCGCTGGAGCGCGATACCAATATCCTGGCGCAGGCTGAGATGGACCTGGACCGCTATCGCGCGGCGTGGGCACAAAACGGAATTGCGAAACAGTTGCTGGATGACCAGGAGAAGATTGTGCTTGAGGACCAGGGCACGGTGAAGAACGATCAAGGCACCGTGAACTACGACCAGGTTCAGCTCAATTACTGCCACATTACCGCGCCGATTGCCGGCCAGGTGGGTCTTAGGCTGGTCGACCCCGGAAACGTAGTGCAGGCAGGCGGAACTACCGTACTCGTGGTCATCACCCAGGTGCAACCCACTACTGTGATCTTCACCATAGCCGAAGACAGCCTGGGACAAGTGCAGGCGCGGATGCGACAACTGCATACCCTGCCCGTAGAGGCGATGAATCGCTCCCAGACATCCAAGATAGCCACGGGGAAGTTATTCACCATCGACAACCAGATCGATACGACAACGGGAACGGTAAAGTTGCGCGCACTCTTCGATAACAAGAACGGGGCGCTCTTTCCAAACCAGTTTGTCAACACAAGATTGCTGGTCAATACGCTAGGAGGCGTCACGCTGGTTCCCGCCGCCGCCGTTCAGCACAATGGTCAGGTCAGCTTCCTCTATGTAATTGCAAACGGAACGGCGAGCGTGCGCAACATCACGACGGGTATCGCGGACGGGGGCATGACCGCGGTAGAGGGAATCAACCCAGGCGAAGTCATCGCCACCAGCAGCTTTGACAAGTTGCAGGCCGGGAGTAAGGTCGTCGTCGCGAAGCAGGCGGCTCCGGCAAATCCTGCTGAGGCCAATATTCCGTGAATCCCTCCGGGCCGTTCATTCAGCGCCCTGTTGCAACCTCGCTGCTGATGGCGGCAATCCTGCTGGTTGGCATCGTTGCGTATACGCAGTTGCCAGTCTCCGCCTTGCCGCAGGTCGACTACCCCACTATCCAGATAATGACCTTCTATCCTGGCGCCAGCCCAAACGTAATGGCCACTACGGTGACCGCTCCACTGGAGCGCCAGTTCGGCCAATTGCCGGGGCTGAGCCAGATGACGTCGACCAGTTCCGGCGGATCATCGGTGATTGTGCTGCAGTTCGAACTGAGCCTGAACATCGACATCGCAGAAGAAGAGGTTCAGTCATCGATTAATGCCTCGCAGAGCTTTCTGCCCTCGAACCTTCCCTCGCCGCCGGTCTATAGCAAGACAAACCCCGCCGATGCTCCAGTGCTCACGCTGGCCATCACGTCCAGTTCCATACCACTGTCACAGGTGGAGGATCTGGTTGATACGCGGCTTGCGCCCAAGCTCTCGCAGTTGAGCGGAGTTGGCCTGGTGAGCATCAGCGGAGGCCAGAAACCCGCGGTGCGGATCCAGGCCAATCCGACGGCGCTGTCGTCTTACGGGCTCAACCTGGAAGATCTGCGCACGGCGCTCACCGCGCAAAGCGTGAATGCCGCCAAGGGCAACTTCGACGGACCTCATCAGGATTACCAGATCAATGCCAACGATCAGCTGGTGACCAGCGACGACTACCGAAACGTTGTGGTTGCCTACCGCAATGGCGCGCCCATCATGCTGAGCAATGTTGCGCAGGTAGTGGACGGAATCGAGAACGACAAGCAGGCAGCGTGGATGAACGAGACGCCGGCGGTGATCCTCAACATTCAGAGGCAGCCGGGCGCCAATACCATCAGCGTGGTGAAGGCCATCAAGGCAATTCTCCCGCAGCTTGAGGCGAACTTGCCGACTTCAATTAAGGTGACGCCGCTAACCGATCTCACCACGGCCATTAACGCCTCAGTCTCTGACGTCGAATTTGAGTTGATGCTGACCGTTGCTCTGGTGGTGATGGTCATCTTCCTATTCCTGCGCAATCTGTACGCAACTATCATCCCCAGCATTGCCGTGCCGGTCTCATTGGTAGGAACCTTCGGCGCCATGTATGCACTGGGCTATAGCCTGGATAACCTTTCGCTGATGGCTTTGACCATCTCCACAGGATTTGTCGTCGATGACGCGATCGTCATGATCGAAAACATATCGCGGTTCCTCGAGGCCGGGGACTCGCCCATGCAGGCGGCCATGAAGGGCGCGGAGCAGATCGGCTTCACCATTATTTCTCTCACCGTCTCATTGATTGCAGTGCTCATTCCGCTGCTTTTCATGGGCGACGTGGTCGGCCGCCTCTTTCGGGAATTCGCGGTTACCCTGGCGGTCACCATCATCCTGTCGGCCGTAGTTTCCCTGACCCTGACGCCCATGATGTGTTCGCGCATACTGCGCCGCACTCCTAAAGAACAACAGGGCCGCTTTTACAAGGCTTCGGAGCGTGTCTTCGACGGAATGATTGCGTTTTACGGCCGAACGCTGAAATTCGTGCTTGGGTACCAGACCATCACGCTGCTGGTTGCCGTAGCCACGCTGGTGCTGACGGTTGTGCTCTACATCATCATCCCCAAGGGGCTCTTTCCCACACAGGATACGGGTGAAATTCAGGGCATTTCGCAGGCGCCGGAAACCACTTCCTTTGCGGCAATGGCGACCAAGCAGCAGCAACTGGATCACATCGTACTCCAGGACCCTGCGGTCGAGAGTATCTCCTCCTTTATCGGCGCGGATGGGACCAATACGACGCTGAACAGTGGACGGATGTCCATCAACCTGAAGCCGCTGAACGTACGCAAGACGAACGCCTCTGACGTGATTCGCAGGCTGCAAACGAGCCTGAAGCACGTTGAGGGCATCGAGCTCTACATGGAGCCGGTGCAGAACATTACGGTGGATGATCGGGTCAGCCGGACCCAGTACCAGTACACACTGGAGGACTCCGACCAGAACGAACTGACTTTGTGGACCACACGTCTTGTCGACAAGATGAAGCAGTTGCCTCAGCTTGCCGATGTGGCTACCGACCAGCAAACCGGGGGCCTGGCGGTATCGCTGGTGATCGACCGCGTCACCGCTTCGCGGCTCGGCATTGCGCCGTCCACAATCGATAGCACGCTCTATGACGCTTATGGACAGCGTCAGATCAGCACCATGTACACGCAGTTGAACCAGTATCACGTTATTCTTGAGACCTCACCGAGTGCCCAGCAAGGCCCGGCCAAACTCCAGGATCTGTACATCCAGACGAATGCGTCCGCAGGAGGTTCCGGGCCTGGAGCTTCTTCGTCCTTCGCATCCTCGGGGTCTTCGTCCGCAGGCTCGAATGCGACCACCACTGCGGTGGCATACACTCCATCGTCCGAGGCGCTCACCGCGCCTACCAATGCCATCAAGTCCAATGTGGGCGCCAGCGGCAATTCTTCAAGCACAATCGCAACCACAACCGTAGCTTCGAATGCCGTGCCTCTCAGTGCATTCACTCGTGTCGAGAAGGCGATCGAGCCGCTCTCAATCAATCACCAGGGCCAGTTTCCGGCGGTGACCGTTTCGTTCAACCTGGCCCCCAATGCAGCGTTGGGAGGCGCGATCACGGCCATCGTCAAGGCGCAGAAGGATCTGAACATGCCGGCCAGCGTCCAGTATGGATTCCAAGGAACCGCGGCTGCATTTGAGGGCTCGCTGGCCAACGAGGGCCTGCTGATTCTCGCCGCGTTGGCCGCCGTCTATATTGTGCTCGGCGTTCTTTACGAGAGTTTCATTCATCCCATCACGATTCTCTCCACGCTGCCGTCAGCCGGCGTGGGTGCATTGCTGGCCCTCATTCTCTTTAAACAGGACCTCAGTGTCGTTGCCATCATCGGCATCATCCTGCTGATCGGAATTGTGAAGAAGAACGGCATCATGATGGTTGACTTTGCGATGGAAGGCGAACGAGACCACGGAAAGAGCGCGACGGACGCAATCTACGATGCCTGCCTGCTGCGCTTCCGTCCTATCATGATGACGACCATGGCAGCGCTGCTGGCGGGGATTCCGCTGGCGGTGGGCCAGGGGATGGGCTCAGAGCTGCGGCGTCCATTAGGCATCGCCATGGTCGGCGGACTGCTGCTAAGCCAGGTGCTTACTCTCTACACCACACCGGTGATCTACATTTTCTTCGATCGAATTGGCCATCGCTTCAGCCATTCGCCTAAAACAACCGACGCAGCCAGCCAACCGCAACCGGCGGAGGGAACGTGAATATCTCCGCCCCCTTCATCCGCCGCCCGGTAGCTACCACCCTGCTCACTGCAGGCTTGATTCTTACCGGAGCTATCGCCTTCAGAGTGCTGCCTGTTTCTCCTTTGCCGCAGGTCGATTTTCCCACCATCTCGGTTTCGGCCAGCTTGCCCGGCGGAAGCCCCGAGATCAATGCGTCTTCCATTGCCACGCCGCTGGAGCGCCAGTTCAGCCATATCGCCGGCGTGACCGAGATGACGTCGTCGAGTTCGCTTGGCAGCACCTCGATCACGCTGCAGTTCGATCTGAGCCGTGACATCGACGGCGCAGCGCGAGACGTGGAAGCGGCCATCAACGCCGCGCGCACTTACCTGCCGGCGAATCTTCCCGCCAATCCGACTTATCGCAAAGTGAATCCCGCGGACTCACCGATTATCATTCTGGGTCTAACTTCAGATAAGTATGACAAGCCGACACTTTATGACGAGGCTTCGTCGGTCATTGCGCAGAAACTCTCGCAGATCGCCGGCGTTGGGCAAGTAACGGTCGGCGGAGGCGCCGGCCCTTCCGTGCGCGTGGAAGTGAATCCTACGCTGCTCAACAGCCACGGACTCACCATCCAGAATGTTCAGTCGATGCTGAGCCAGCAGAATGCTCACGAGCCTACCGGTCAAATCTCAGACGAAACTACAACCGCCGATATCGTCACCAACGACCAGATCTCTCACGCCGACCAATACAAGCAGCTCATCGTCGGCTATAAGAACGGAGCCGCAGTCAGGCTCGCCGACGTAGCCGACATAGCCGACGGGGCGCAGAACATTCGTACCGCAGGGTACCTGAACGGCATACCCTCGATCACCATCATGATCTTCCGCCAACCGGGCGCCAACATCATCGAAACCGTCGATCGTGTCCGCGCTGAATTGCCATCGATCGAGGCCTCCATTCCGCAAGGCATCAAGACCACAATCGTTCTTGACCGCACCACGACCATCCGCGCGTCTGTCAGCGATGTGGAGCGCACCCTCATCCTCTCCGTCGTCCTGGTAATTCTTGTCGTCTTCATGTTCCTGCGCAACTGGCGAGCCACCCTTATTCCCACCGTGGCCGTTCCCGCCTCGCTGGTTGGCACGTTTGCCGTCATGTACCTGTTTGGTTTCAGTATCGATAACCTCTCGCTCATGGCCCTGACCATCTCGACGGGCTTTGTCGTCGATGACGCTATCGTTGTAATGGAGAACATCTCGCGTCTTCGTGAAGCAGGCATGCCGGCCATGAAAGCCGCCTTTCAAGGCTCCCGCGAGATAGGGTTTACCATCCTGTCGATCAGTTTGTCGCTGATTGCGGTTTTCATTCCTATCCTTTTCATGGCAGGCATCGTCGGACGGTTGTTTCGCGAGTTTGCGATTACCCTCGCGACAGCCATTGTTGTATCTATGCTGATCTCGCTGACCACCACACCCATGATGTGCGCCTATCTGCTCAAGGATGAGAGAACCGTCAAGCACGGCCGCGCATATCGGATCAGTGAGAGGGGATTTACCTGGATGCTCTCCACTTACAGCCGTTCTCTGACGTGGGTCTTGAAGCATCCAGGGCCTATGTTAACCGTCCTGCTGCTCACCATTGGATTGAATTTCTATCTCATCGACATCATCCCTAAAGGATTCTTCCCGCAGCAGGATACGGGAGTCATCACAGGAAACGCGCGAGGTCCGCAGGACGCTTCGTTTCCGGTGATGGATAATTCGATCCTGCAAATCGAGAAGATCATCCAGGCTGACCCGGCTGTCGCGAATGTTATCGTCCATACGGGCACCGGAAACTCCGGGAGTATCAATATCGCGCTGATGCCGCTGAATGTGCGGAAGATTTCCGCGGCGGATATTATCAATCGACTGCGCCCCAAGTTGAACCGGCTTCCGGTTGCTTCAGTTTTCCTGCAGGCGGCGCAGGATCTGCGCATCGGCGGCCGATCGAGCAATGCCATGTACCAATACACGATTCAGTCGGACAATGTTCAGGATCTGTCAACCTGGGGTCCCATCCTGCTTGCGGGCATGCAAAAGCTTAGCGGCTTCCAGGATGTCAGCAGCGATGCGCAGAATAACGGCCTGCAGGAATTGCTCAATTATGATCGCCCCACCGCGGCCCGGCTTGGCATTACACCGTCGTCACTGGATAGCGCCCTTTCCGGCGCTTTTGGGCAGTCGCAAGTATCCCTTATCTATACCCAATTAAATCAGTATTACGTCATATTGGAAGTAGCACCGGCGTACTGGCAGAGTCCCGATGGGTTGAAGAACATCTATCTCAATACCACGGGGAGAGGCGTCGTTCCGCTTTCCACGGTCACATCGGCCAAAGCCAACACCACCCCGCTCGTCATCAATCACACCGGTTCCTTCCCATCCGTGACCGTGTCGTTCAACCTTGCGTCGAACATGTCGTTGAGCGATGCAACCCGGATGGTTAACCAGATGCAGGAACGACTGAATATGCCGGGAACTGTCCGCGGTTTCTTTGCCGGAACGGCGGCGGCTTATCAAACCTCGCTCAATAGTGAGCCGCTTCTTATCGGAACCGCGTTACTGGCGGTCTACATTGTTCTCGGGATCCTGTACGAAAGCCTGATTCATCCTCTGACCATCATCTCAACATTGCCTTCGGCGAGCGTGGGCGCCATGCTCGCGCTCATGCTTTTCAAAATAGACCTCAACGTGATCTCGATCATCGGCATCATCCTGCTGATCGGCATCGTGAAAAAGAATGCGATCATGATGATCGACTTTGCCCTGGTTGCAGAGCGCGAGCACGGCAAGACCACCACCGAAGCCATCTTTGAAGCCTGCCAGCTTCGCTTCCGTCCCATCCTGATGACGACCATGGCTGCCCTGTTTGGTGCGCTGCCGCTGGCCTTCGGTACGGGCACCGGCTCTGAGCTGAGGCGTCCGCTTGGCATCACCATCGTCGGCGGATTGATTGTGAGCCAGATGCTGACTCTCTACACAACCCCGGTCGTCTATCTGTTCTTCGACCGCTTGCGGCTCCGCTTTGGGAGCAAACAGCCAGTGGCCCTTTACCGTGGGACCGCGGAGGCCACTTAGCAATGGTTGGGATTGGAGTGCTGTATATGGAAAGGTCGATTTCGCAATCTCGCTGGCCGTTTCCTCAGTGGAGTGCGCTCCCTATCGCTGCACTTTGTGCCGTGCTGCCTGGATGCGACGTGGGGCCAAGGTACCTTTCGCCCGCGACAACGGCGCCTCAGGTATACAAAGAATCTCCCGCGCAGATTGAAGAAGCCGGTGAATGGACCGTCGCAAAGCCCCAGGATGCAACTCTCCGCGGCAAGTGGTGGGAGATCTACAGCGATCCGGAGTTGAACGCGCTCGAAGATCAACTCAATATCGATAACCAGAATATCCGCCAAGCATTCGAGAACTTCATGCAGGCTCGTGCTCTGGTGCGTGAGGCACGCTCCAAGTATTTCCCGACAGTAGGCGTAGGAGGTTCCTACACGCGGTCGCAAACATCTTCCAACGTCGGTTCTGCATCGAGTACCGGCTCGCCAGGTGGGCAACAGTCGCAGGTATTCGCTTTTCCCGCCGATGTCTCGTGGGAACCCGACCTGTGGGGAAGGGTCCGGAACACGGCGCATGCAAGCCAATACACCGCCCAACTGACTGCGGCTGACCTTGAGAGTGAGCGGCTCACGGAACAAGCCAGCCTCGCCGAGTACTTTTTTGAGATTCGCGGCCAGGACGCGCTGCAACAGATTTTCGACGACACGGTAGAGGCCGACAAGAAAGGCCTGGAGTCTGAGCAGGCTCGCTATAACAACGGCGTTGACGATCAGATATCCCTGGTTGAAGCGCAAACAACGCTTCACGTCGCACAATCGGCCGCAATCAATATCAAGATTGCGCGAGCCCAGTATGAGCACGCCATCGCCACGCTCATCGGCAAGCCGGCTTCCACGATTTCCGTTCCGGTTTTGCCCAGAACGAGCGCGCCTCCGCCGATACCTGTCGGCTTACCCTCCCAACTGCTCGAACGGCGCCCTGATATCGCAGCCGCGGAGCGCAATATGGCCGCCGCAAATGCGCAGATCAGGGTAGCCGATGCAGCCTATTACCCCGCTCTGACGCTCTCAGCCACCGGCGGCGTGGAGAGTTCGGCCATCAAGCACATCCTGGATTGGCCCAGCCGCTTCTGGTCTGTCGGCCCTTCGATCTCTGAGAGCGTTTATGACGGAGGCCTGCGTCGCGCGACTGTGAATCAGTACATTGCAACCTACAACGCGAACGTTGCCGCCTATCGCCAATCAGTGCTCACCGCATTCCAGCAGGTGGAAGACTCGCTCGCTGAAGTCCGTCTTTTGTCGGATCAGATCCGTCGCCAGCAGGAAGCTGTCGATTCGTCGCAGAGGTTTCTGCGGCTTGAGTTGGGACGCTACCGAACGGGAATCGATTCCTACCTCGACGTGGTCATCGCGCAAACCACCCTGCTCTCGAACCAGCAGGCTCTCGCGAATCTGCAGGTGCAGGAAATGACAGCGTCGGTTCAACTGATTGAGTCCCTGGGCGGGGGTTGGGATCGTTCGCAATTGCCCACACCGGCCCAGGTAACCGAGAACCCTTCAAAGTCCGAGACTGCGATTCAGCAGTAGATTACGAAAGCGGTCTTCTCGGATGATAGCGCGGTTATCCGTACGTTATCCTACGCGCCTAGGCGATCACAGCGCGCTCAATAGTTGAATTAGAAAGATACAGAAGCGCGCAGAGATTGATCAGCTGCACCTTCCATCTCATGCTGACCAGATTATGCACCTGAGACTTTGCACGCTCTCAACCTCTTGTGGTGCGGTGAGTCAAGCGGATACACAGTTTGTTTCATTTAAGCAGTTCCTTTACCGCCGACTTAATTCCGCCAGCATCGAAGCCATACAGACAATATAGATCGTCGGGGCTTCCATTCATCGCCCATACATCCGGAATGCCGAGTTTCTTGAATTTGATGCTAATGCCGGCCTCACCAAGAACTTCAGCGACTGCTGAACCAAGCCCACCGCTGATGTTATGATCCTCCACCGTGATGATAGCGCCTGTTTTGGCTGCAGCGATGATCGCGTTCTTGTCTATCGGCTTGATCGTATGCATATCGAGGACCTTGATATGCATTCCCTCTTTCTCAAGGGTTACTGCTGCCTCGTACGCCATGCTGACACCTATACCCGTCGCTATGATTGCGGCGTCTGTCCCTTCACGCGGCACGAGGGCTTTGCCAATCACAAAGTCGTATTCTTTGTCGTATATAGTTTGCATCGCCTCTCGGCCGAGGCGGATATAAATAGGGCCCGGATGGTTCAAACTTGCCTGAAGCACCTTCTCAACCTGGTTAGGATCGCCAGGACAAATGACCGTCATGTTTATCATGCTCCTCATGATCGCGAAATCCTCCTGCGAATAATGAGTTGGCCCGCAGCCTGTTGAGAGGCCGGCATGGGTTGCAACAATGCGCACAGGCAGATTTGGATAGCAGATGTCGGTACGCACCTGCTCGCAGTCGCGCATTGCCGCAAACTGAGCAAAGGTCGAAGTGAATGGCATAAAACCTTCGAGGGCCAGGCCTGCGGCCATTCCCATCATATCCGCCTCGGCAATTCCCGCATTAATGTATCGTTCAGGAATGGCCTCCAAGAACTGCCCCGTCTTCATGGACCGCGTGAGATCGGCTGAAAGGACTACAACATTCTTGTGCTCTTTGCCAATTCTCAGTAACTCCTCGCCGAATCGGTCCCTGGGGGAAACCAATGGCATATTCCATGTAAATCCAACATTCGTAAATCCGCCCTTTGCAAATTCACCCATTAGAGAGTCCCTCTCTTTCCGAAGCGCTCTTCAAGTTCCGCAAGGCATTTCGGCAACATCTCTGCATTAACCGAGCCCGCATGCCACTCGGGTTTGTTCTCCATAAAGGAAATACCAAAACCCTTGGTGGTCTTTGCGATGATCATCGTGGGCTGTTGCGTTGAGGTCTCAGGCACGGAATCAAGAGCACCAACAATCTGAGACATATCGTTTCCATTGATTTCAATAACATTCCAGCCGAAAGCCTTCCATTTGTCAGCGTATGGCTCCAAGCCCATGATCTCTTCGGTGGGACCGTCGAGCGAGAAGCCGTTTCTGTCTACGATCGCAACTAAATTGCCCAGTTTGAAGTGTGACGCCGCCATAGCTGCTTCCCAAACACTTCCTTCTTGGGTCTCGCCGTCGCCCATGACACAAAACACGCGGCTTGGGCAATTCTTCAATCGGAGAGCCTTCGCCATTCCCACAGCAATTGAGAGACCATGGCCAAGAGAACCAGTACCAATCTCGATGGTCGGAGTATAGTTACCTGGATGGACGCCGAAGTCTTTTCCTGGCTGCAGGTAGTTATCATACACCGTCTGCAGTTCGTAGCAGCCTGCCAACGCTTGGGCAACGTATAATGCACCTGCAGCATGACCCTTGCTTAGAATGAAGCGATCCCTGCCTTCCCACTTTGGTCTCTTGGGGTCATACGTAAGTTTGTATTTCCACAGACCAATCATGATGTCTGCAATGGATAAGTCTCCCCCAAGGTGGAGCATACCGGCTTTGCTACATAACTTGAGGATGGACTTGCGCATTTCGAGGGCGTAGCCCTCTAGTTCTTGCACCTTGTCATGAGTTTTTGCTTTCGCGGCGGTCACCAAATGTTGTGGGTGTTCGAATGCCATGGTTCCATTCCCTTTCGGATTTGGCGCTGATTGAAAGTAGTTGCGAGGGGGCGCGAGCATGCGATGTTGTGAGGTGCTCGCGCGGTGCGCTCGTCCTCCATTGCCCGAACGCAAACCCAGGTTCCCAGGATTTCTAATCTAAAGCTATTCCAAAATGGGCTGGCGCTTCTATTGAGAAACAATTCAAAAAATGTTGAATGTCCTCGTGGGCTCGTATTCCGAATCTCTCCGCAATCCGAGATTCTGCCAGGTGTTTCCTAATAGATATCACGATCGCTCTGTAGGATGCTGTACGCAAGTACGCTCTGAATCCGGCCAACCGACAATAATTCATGTAAGCGCACAGCGACCTACGTGCAAGGATCGCAGCTGTGGCGGGATCCCGATGCCAGCGGCGGGACTCGGTTTGTCCTTTTCCGCCCCATGGATCCTTCAGGCCGATGTAAATGGCGCTCTTAGAGTCACAACTAGAGTTTGCTCGAACAGCCCTCCGTAAAGGATTGAGGAGATCAGAAGAGGTTCAATGGTGTGGATTGGCGCCTAGGCTGGCGTGCTGCACTGACCACGACGTCGGCGAGGTAGTCGTAAAGGGGTATGAGCGGATCGGCACAGATCGCTTTAAGTTGAGTGGCAAGTTGGGAGAGGTCTTGGTTGGCGGCACTTGGAGTCCGATCCATATCGCCTCCGTGTTGGTCACGCTGTTATTGTTCATCGGTGACGCTGAAGGAGGAGAGGCCGAACAATTTCCAATCGCTGTCGTAATTGTCGAAGAAACCGATGCCCGGGTTCCCTGAAGTCCAAGGTCCATACGCTCCAAATCCTCCTCCCGCAGCTCCAGTATCCGTAGCTTGCAGAGTCTGCGCGCCGTTTACATAGAGAGTGATGATCGTCGGATTCGTGCCGGTTACCGTGGCCTTCATAACATCGCCGTCTTTTACGTATGTTTTGCTGCTACCCGTCTCGAAGTTCCAATAGCTGCCATTGGGGCCATTCCAACGGGCAATATGACAATATCGCTCGGTAGGCATCACACTGCAATAGGCCTCATAACCCGTGATGCTGTGGGGAGCAATCGTCATCCTCAGCCGCAATTCAACTTCATGGCAGCATTTGTTCGTCGGTGTCTGATTGATTTTGACTGTAGCCGTAGCCGTCTGTGTGGGTCCCCAGGCGCCGGCAAGAATGGCAGTCGGATCGCCAAAGGGGGTAGGTTCATCGACGCCATACGCCGAGCCGGAAATGGTTTGCACGTTGCCGAAGAGACTTTCTCCTGCAGTGTGTCCTTCGATCCACTTTCCGTTTTCGCTGAGCGGATTCTCCGTTCGTCCAAATGTTGTGCTGTAAGAGTGCACACTTGCCGTGCCCTTCACGTCTGTGCGGTTGACGCTGCCTTTCTCCCGGCATCCACCTAGTGGAACAACAACGCAGATCAGCAGGGCGGCTCGCAGGCGGGAGGTGGAACGTGTTGGTCTGAACATATTCGCGTCCTCAACAATGAGAGATTCGGTGCGGTGACGTCCACACTACGCCAGTTGGCCGCCATCCACAAAGAGTAGCGTTCCGCTGATATAGGCCGCTTCTTCCGAAGCGAGGAAAAGGGCTGCAGCAGCAACATCGTCAGTTGTCCCGAGTCTTCCCAGCGGTATTACGCCATTTTCTGAAGTGTATTTGGCCTGAAAGAATGGGTCTTCGAGAATCGGAGCGGAAAGACGCGTCTTTATGAAGCCGGGGCCAACGGCATTTGAATTGACTCCGTATCGCCCGAATTCCCGCGCGATCGTTTTCGCCAGCAAGAACACTCCCGACTTCGACGCATTATAGTGTGCGAGCTCCGCCTCTCCATCCCAGCTGTTCGTCGAAGCCATGAATACGAGCTTGCCCCTTCGTCGAGCAACCATGTGGGTCAGCACCGCCTTAGACACCAAAAAGGCGCCGCGAAGATTGGTGTTGATCGTCCGATCCCATGTCGCCTCGTCAAGTTGGAGAAACGGCATCGGAGGGCAGATGCCGGCAATTTGCATCAGAATATCTATCCGCCCGTGCCAACTAATGACCTGTTGAATAGCCGTTGAAACATCGGCCGACTCGCAGACATCACAGTAAAGAAGTTGGGCATTAGAGCCATCGGATTGCATCTCGCGGCCAACGGCTTCCATGCCCTCCTTGTCGATATCTATCAATACAACGGTTGCACTCTCTCTTCCAAGCCGTTTTGCGATCGCCTTCCCAATTCCATGGGCTGCACCCACAACAACCGCCACCTGATCTTTGAAACGCTGGCGATAGTATCCGTTCGCATCACTCATCTGCTCGACCTGCCCTTCTTGGAGAGTATCGATGATGCGCCGAGCAATCTATAAATTACCGGTCGTGGTTTTGTTGAAGTCGCCAATATAGGAATGGAGCAGCGAAGGGGAATGGACGACGTTCTTTCCCACTTCCAGGAGGCCCTATGCTTCTGGTCCAGTGGCGCACTGTACCTGGAGCTACTCATACAATGCTGGATCTGGCAGTTCCAGCTTCTTCCTGAATCCGCCGGTATGGATAGCCAAGATTGCAACGCCGATCAAGAACCATATGCCACCTGCGATCTTGGCAGGCAATCCTAATCCCCACCAGATCGCACCGCAAAAGAGAAAACCTCCGAAAGGCAGAAGCGCATCGGGGACAAATCTGCGCGAAGAACCCGGGGGCTTTTCGAACCAGAAGTGCCTTATCACGGCCAGATTTACACCCATGAATCCAAGAAAGGCACCGAAGTTCAGAATCTCGGCCGTGACTTCATAGCTTATAAAGAGCGATCCGACGTAAGCGAGGATACCAATGAGCCAAATGTTCAGGTTTGGTGTGTTTCGCACCGGGTGCAGGTGAGCAAACAGTCGGCGCGGTACGAGGTTGTCTCTTCCCATTCCAAATAAGAGCCTTGCAGCGCCGACCTGCGTGGTGAGAGCGGCGCCGACCATCGCCACCAATAGAAGAACCGAGACTGTCCGGAATAGAAGGGCGCCGCCCACCCTTCCAGTTACTTCGATAAACGCTGTATCAACGTTCGTATAAGTGCTGTAATCCGGCCAGACCAGTTGACCGAGATAAACCAGAAGACCACCGAACAGCCCTGTGAAGATGCAGACCCCCACCGCGGCAATCATCACGTTGCGCCGCGGGTTCTTTACATCCTCTGCGAGTGTAGTGACTGCGTCGAAACCCAGGTAAGTAAGCGCCGCGAACGACGTGGTAGAGGCAACGGCCTTAATCTTGAATGTGGCGGGATTGTAAAACGGCGTGAGCGAAAACAGCCCACCGATTCCATTCCTCTCGGCGATCTTGCGGATGGCGAGAGCCACAAAGGTGACGAGCACAATAAACATGAAGCCGAGCATGACCTGATTGGTCAGCGCGGTCGACCGGATGCCGCGCAGGTTGAGCCATGTGATGCCTCCGGCGAAAATAGCCGCGCCCACGGCAAAGGGCAGCGAAGGCACGGCGCGCGTGAGGGCGAGCGTACCGAACATGACACAGAACAGCGGTGTGACGATGTAATCGAGAAGCATGGCCCAGCCCGCAACGAAGCCCAGGTAGGGGTGAATCCCGCGGCCGACATAGGTGTAGGCGGAGCCGGCGGAGGGATAAACGGCGGCCATCCTTCCGTAGCTAACTGCGGTGAGGACCATCGCCACCATTGCAATGAGAATGGTGTCGACGGCATGGCCATGCGAGTTAACCTGCGCGAGGCCAAACACGGTAGCGGGCGCGCAGGGCGTGACCGCCACCAGTCCATAGAAAATGAGATCCCACACGCCGAGCACTCTTCTCAAGCGTGGGACACTACCGCTGGTGTGAATTTCGACGGTGGGGATGGACATTTGCTGGCTACGGAGAGGCAGAGCAGGGTCGGACTCGAAGGCAGAAACCGCCCGGGTTTAAAGCCTCTTGGGTAGAGCGTCATACAACGCGTTTGTCATGTCTATAAGAGAATATCCCAGAAATGTTGGATTGTGTAAGAACGCGAGATGCAGGCCCTCCAGGAACTTCAACATTTTCGATTCGTTTTTCAATAGAAGCGCCAGGCGTCATCGGAGTAGCTTTCGATCAGGGACCTTAGGAACCGGAATCTTCAGCTGGTCAATGGAGGACGAGTTCACCGATGAGAGTGGAAGACCTTGAGACACCCGCACTGCTGATCGATCTCGACGCAATGGAGAGCAATCTCTCCAAAGTATCCGAGTTTTACCGCCTCGGCCCGGTAAAAGCCAGGCCACACTTCAAGAATCACTGCGTGCTCGCCCTTGCCGAGCGGCAGATAGCCGGCGGCGCCATCGGCATCACCGTCGCCCGCGTCCGCCATGCGGAGGCCCTGGTAGAGCATGGCATTCCGAGTATCCTCGTCGCCAACGAGATCGTGGATGACAGCAGTCTCCGCCGCTTGATCGAGCTGAGCCACCGCGCGGAGATCATCCTTTCGGTTGACGATGCGGAGAACATCGAACGGATCGCCCACCTGGCTGGCGACGCCAAGTCAAGCGTCAACGTCGTCATCGATCTCGAAGTGGGACTGGGACGGTGCGGCGCTCCCTCGAATCAGGCGTTGACCCTCGCAAGACTGGCTCGAGACGCGGGGCTTAGAGTCCGCGGTTTGATGGGTTACGAAGGCCATTTGCAGAAACTGCCGGACACGGACGAGACCCGGCGATTGCGCAGCAGTGTCGCCGCACTTCTCAACTCCACCCGTCTTCTGCTCGAACAGGACGGTATCCCGGTCGATATCGTCACACTTGGCGGGACCGGCACTTACAAGGCTTACGTCGAATCTCCGGGCATCACCGAAGTTCAAGTCGGCAGTTACGTTTTGATGGATACCTTCTACAAACCGTTTGCGCCGGACTTCCAACTCGGACTCACCGTTCTCACACGAGTGGTCAGCAGCGTTTCCCCGGATCATCTCGTGCTCGATGCGGGATTGAAGGCGATCAGCAGCGAGCGAGGCATGCCGACAGTGAAAGGCATCTCCGGCCTGCGTGTGGCGGCCCTGCACGCCGAGCACGCCGTCCTCGCGGTCGAGGATCCGAACCTGCGCGTTCGAACGAACGATCTGCTGGAGCTGTGGGTGCACTATTCCGATGCAACGGTGCACCTGCATCGAGCATTGTACGGAGTCCGCCGCGGAGCAGTGGAAGAGATCTTTTCAATCGAATACTGATCTCCGCGGCGATTCCGGATGGAAGCACAACTTTAGCGATCGCGAATGGACAGTGCCTTAGAAGGTCGTGGCGTCGGTTGCGGTGGCGCTGAAGCTGCTGATTCCGTAGTCGCCATTGACGCCTTCGTTGAACCCAAATCCCGGATTGCCGTGGATATACGTGTTGTCCTTCGCCGTTCCCATTAGAACGCCATTCTTATAGGTCTTGATCTCGTTGCCCACGATGGTTGCTTTGACCACATCGCCTGTCTTCACCCCGTACTGCTTTCCCTGCTGCGTAGGCACCAGGTAAGTGAAGTCGGCAAGCCCACCGTTCCATCTCACAATGATCAAGTAGGCTGTATCATCGTCTTTCAGCGAATAGGAGATCTCGTACCCGTCGCAATTGTGCTTTGCCAAAGAAGACCGAAGCCGCATGGAGACTTCGGGATAGCGCGACACCTTGCGTCTGTCCACCACTTCTTCCACGCTCTGGTTCGCCGGCCAGTCGCCGGTCAGCAGCGCCACCGAGTCGGCAAAACGCTTGGGCCCGGCAACACCGCTCGCATATCCGGGCTTCGTCGAGACGTTGCCCCAATCCAGGCCAACGGTCTTGCCGCCGATCCAGCGGCCGCCTTCCGAGATGGGATCCTCCTTTGCCGGGAACTTCGTCGCGTAATTGACGACATGCGGCGCCGGCGGTTGGGCGGCTGGAACGGACGTCGTCGTGTTCGGCTTGCTGGAACAGCCGGCAAGAAGTGCAAGCAGAGCGGTGGCTGGAAGTAGTTGACGCCACGCTCCACAAAATGAATTCTGCATTCGGTTCATACCTTGGTTTTCTCCCTCTCCGTTTTTCAAGCAGTTCCGTTGCGTTCGGTTTCAAGTTGAAAGCGGCCACGCCGAAGCTCTCTTTGGTTGCGGCGCGGCCGAAGCCTAGAATTCCAGGCGGAATGTCGCTTGCCCCTGGCGATTGCTAATCCCCGAGCTCAGGCTGGTGATTTGGCCGAATGTCGAATCGGTCGAGTTGGTATCCGGCCCCTGCAGTTGGGTGCGGTTGAACGCGTTGAAGTAGTCGAGGCGCAGGCTGACGCGGACGCGGCCTTCGATGGGAAACGTCTTGATGGCATCGAAGTTCTCGATGCGCAACGGAGGAGTGCGCAGGCTGGCATAGGTGCGCACTGCATTCCCCAATTGCCACGGACCGGTGTTGACAAAGGCGTTGGTCGGGAATTGCGTTGGCTGCGTCGCCAGCTTGCCCTTGAAGTAGTCCTTCGACCGACTGTAGCTATAGGTCTGCAGCTTGACGCCCGGGACGATATTTGGACGATCGCCGAAGTTGGCGTAAAGCGGATTGAATCCGTTCCAGGCGCCCATCGGATATCCGCCGCTGTAGGTGAGCACTCCGCTGAATTTCCATCCCCCCACGATCTGGTTGATCCATCCCGTTCTGTTGAGGAACCGCTGTCCCGATCCGAACGGCAAAGCGTAAGTCGCCACAGTGTTCGAGATGTACTTCTGGTCGAGCGACGAGGGTGTGAACTCGGGCTTCATATTGAAGGAGTTGATCGGATTCGACTGGAACAAAGTTGAGCCGACCGACTCGTTGGCAGTGTTTCGCGAGAGCGTGAAGTCAACCAGGAAGCTCAGCCCATTGGAGTACCGCTTCTCTCCCTGCACCTGCAGGCCGTTGTAGTAGGCCGTCCCATCGGTCTCGTACGTATTGTAGATGTCGGAGTATTGTGGGAACGGAAGCAAGGCTTGGATCACCGTTCCCGTGCCGCCGAAGAGCTGCACCCACCCTGGGAACGGTATCTGGATGCCGGCGTTGATCGCATCCTGAGAAGTGGCCAACTCGCCGAGCAGGCTGCCGTACTGAAGAATGCTGGGGTTCGGTTGCTCGGGCTGATGGAGTGAGGACGGCACATGGATAGCGCGATTGCCGACATAGGCTACTGTGAGGAACATATTCCACGGCAGTTCTCTCTGTACGCTGAGATTCCATGCCGAGTCATAGGGAGCCCTGCCGAAGGTCTTCGGGTTGAAGGCGAGGGGCGTGTTTCCATTGCCGATTGAAGGTGAATACGGAGTGGGTGGTGGATCGGGCATTGGGTTGCCGTCCCAGCTCCCATACGCCGGCGTGTAACCGAAGCTCGACTGGCGTGAAAATTCGCCGCCCAGGAGCGATGCGAAATAAAAAGCGGTCTGCTGCGTGCCGTATTCGTAGGCTCCTCCGTCGAGGAAGGTGATGAAGAAGCCGGACTGGATGACGGTCTTCGGCGTGAGCCGGTAAGAGAAGCCAATGCGCGGTTGCAGGTTCTTCCAGGCGATGGCGGCTCGATTGACTCCTGCGCATCCAGTACAATTGCCGAACTTGGTAGCCCCGCCTGGGGAGTTTCCTGCCGCGGGGTCAAGGACGGTGGGATCCCAGGGGTTGACGTAAACGACATTGTCGTGTTCCTCGGTAAACGGAACCATGACGTCCCAGCGCAGCCCGAGATTGGCAGTAAAGCGCTGGTTGACCTTGTAATCGTCCTGGAAATAGAGAGCAAACTCCTTGTTGCGCATGCGCGTGACGTCGGAGCTGAGCCGAACTCCAGCGTCGACCTGGCCGAGGAGGAAACTGGCGAACGAGCTTCCGTAGCTGTCGAAGTTCGGGTCGCTGGTGTCGGGAGTCGAGGTGGTTCTTTGTGTGAACGCGAACGTGCCGGCGCAGAACTGGCAGGCAAACAGGTCCTGGTATGTTCGGCGGAACTGGCCACCGATATTGAAGCTGTGACGGCCTTTGGTCCATAGCCAATTGTTAGCAAGCACAATTCCCAGTTGACGGTTGTTCGTGTCGGCAAACCCGCCCAGGAGGCCGGAGACGTTGGTGTAACCGTTGCTGGCGCCGAAATTTGTCGGCGCATTTTGGCCATCGAATTGGATGTAAGGGAAGTAATCGTCACCCACCAATCCGCCGAAATTGACGCCCTTTTTGGCATTCTGCTCGCCACTGATTTCGCCGATCCAGTCGGCGCCCACCGTCATCACCAGATTGGGCTTGATGGTGTTCACATAGTTCAGCACAAACCCCGACCCGAGCTCGCTGTCGGTGATCTCGCTCTGCAGTTCGTTGCTGGGAGCCACGATGGGAGCGAATGTGAAGAATGGCGACGTGCGAGAGTCACGCCACTGGCTGAAATGAATCGCCTGGGTTGAAGTGATGTTGTGGTCCAGCGTGTAGCCCCACAGGTCCTGGCTGATGGCCAGTGAGGAAACGGCTGGAGACTTGTTGGCCTGCTGACCAAAGACAACCCCGGGGCGGTCGGGATCGGGTATCAACGGCAAGATCGTCTGGGCCAGCGCGCTGATACGCGAAGTTGGGATTTTGTTGTCGGGGAATGGCTGACCAGTCTGGGGATCGTAGATGGGAATCTGCGTGCCGGTGGAATCGACAAAGTTGCTGAAATCGCCCTGCTTCATGGCATGGGTGGGAACGGTCCCGATGCCTTTTTGTGCCTGGTTCTGCCGGAACCAGTCCGCACTGGCAAGAAAGAACGTGCGGTCTTTTCCGTGGTAGAGCCTGGGCAGAACCACCGGGCCGCTCACGGTAAAGCCGCGGTCGTTCTGCTGATCGATCGGCGGAGCAGGGTGCCCGTCGGGGCGGTAGTAGGTGGGAAAGAATCCGTCCGAATCGAAGAGCTGGTTGCGCAGAATGTAAAAACCGTCGGCATGCAGCGCATTGCCGCCGGACGCCATGTTATAGGTGACAGCGCCCTGTCCCAGTCCGTAGCTCGCCTCGAATGTGGTGCTGTTCACGCGGAACTCGTTCACCATTTCGTACGGCGGATTGATGGTGGTCTGGTTGCCCGCGTACTGCACAAATGCGACGGGAACTCCGTTGAACTGCACCTCGTTTTCAAATGTCAAACCGCCGTTGATGTTGTGACTGCCCGCGCCGCCCTGAACTCCCGGGGCCAGGTACATGAAGGAGTCGAGCTGGCGCGCAAGGCTGTTGATTTCGATGGGGGCCGTATTGACCAACTCGGGTTCGAGCGTGGTTCCAATCACGGGCGACTCGAGGTTCAGCAAGATATCGTTTGCAGTTACATTTACGGTCGCGCTGGCAGAACCCGGTACCAGGCTGAAGTCGACGGTGGATGTCTTGGCCACTTCCACCGTCACGTTTGTCTGCACAGATTTCTTGAATCCTTGTGCTTCTACCGCAATCGAATAGTGGCCAGGCGCCAGTCCGATCACTTTGTATGTGCCCACCGAGTTCGTGATCGTGTGCACCGAGACACCCGTCGCCCCGTTAAGTATCGTAAGTGCGGCATTGGGAATCACAGCTCCCGACGAGTCGACGACGGTGCCAGCGATGCCGTTTTCTACCTGCGCGCAAAGCCTGGCGGCAAGGAGACTGGAGACCAGCAATAAGAAGATCATCCGCCTGATGAATAATCCCGGAGAAAGCGAAATGCGCAGGTTAGACCACCCGCAATTCCTGTCCATTGGTTATCCTCCATTCAAGTTTGCGTTTCGGTCAGCAAGGCCGCCATTTCTCGCGAGGGACGCGTCGAGCTTATGAGATTGAAGTACGCGTGGGCAAGTCTATCTTGACTCCCAACGCTCTCGGCCGCCCGCAGCAGTCTATGCCTCGCACGAAATAGAGGTTGCTCGAATCCGAAACCCGAGGCCCGTACCGGTTCATGCCCAACGCGAATTAATCCGACTTTATGTACAAAACAGGGTCGTGTTATAGGAATTCCAATGTTGATTTTTGTTGGATTTCCCAATTGCACGTCGGCCGCAACCAAGTACGGCGCCTGCTGTTTCCCGAGGCGCACCGGACGAACATGTCGCACGTAGCGTTCGCGACAGAACAGAGCCCTGATTCAGATGGTTGGGGAGCGTTTGATCACATGAGACGCGCGTCTGGAGTGCGCAGAGGGCCATTTCGATGACGGTGCCGGTAGGCAAGTGGAGTCATGCCGCTGATCTTACGAAAAACTGCGCCGAAATAGCTCTGATCGCAGAACCCCATGTCCTGGGCGATTTCGGAGATGGGGTGGTTCGTTTCCGCCAGCGCCGTCTGCGCGCGTTCCACGCGGTATTGATTGAGATAACCCCGGAATGAGCGACCCGTCAACTGGCGCAGATAGGCTGCGAACTCGGCCTCGCCGAGATCGCACATGCTCGCGGCATCCGGCGCGTTGATCATCTCCCCCACGTGCCCCGGGAGGAATTCGAAGAACTTCTGCAAGCTCTCCAGGGCGCACTGCTGCTGCTTGAACGAATTCACACCGCTTGCGTAGGTCGCGTAATGGTTCACGAGCATAATCAGGATCATTCTCAGGTAGGTTTTAATGGCCAGACGCGCGCGTCTCGAGGAGCCAGGCATCTCTTCTTGGATCATCTCCATCAATTCGAGGATCTGGCGGGGAAGGCCAGTTGCGGCCGACACCACGTGCGGAAACTCCGGGTCCTGGTCAAGAAACGGCGTCAGGTACTCCGCACTGTAGGCTATTCCGTCCCCGGAAATGAAATTGGGATCGAAGTATAGTGTGCCGATCTTTGCCCGGACGTGAGGCGGACATTGCGTCGAATGGTGCGGTGTACTGCCGATGATCGCCATGTCCCCCGTTTGCATGGGCAAGCGGCGGTCTTCCACGATGAGAGAAGTTGCCCCACTGCAGACGACAAAGATCTCGAAATAGTCGTGGCGGTTCTTGCTCACGGTTCGATCCCCATCGCCATCCAAAAGGCGCAATTCGATGGGCACGGTCGAATCAAAGGGCCACACGTGCACTTTCTGAGCGTTGATCTGTGGCTCCAGCAAACGGAACTGGTCGCTCTGCCGCCAATTCACCGACACTTCGATCGATCTCGTTGCACTGTACGGCGCAGCACTCTCCACATCAATTCTCGCCTCGTGATCGGTTCGCGAATCGCTCCGCCAGAGCAGAGTGTGTGATCGGACATTCGAGCTAAATCTCATGGGACGCCTCGTCTGCCAGATTGAAGGAACATCCTTTGATCCAGCGTCAGGCTGAATCGGGAATTGTGCACAGAGATGACCGGTAGTCATACTGGAACGCGCCCGGGGTGCCACGTTGGCAGCCGGTCCATTCTGGAAAACCCTGAGACTCGCCTAGGCAGCGGCTTCCGGGCCTTGCATCGCGGCCAGAGTCCGCGCCCCTCCGCCGCGGATCAGGATCAGTAGAAAAGTCTCTCATCGACAGGAGCGCCAGTCCTTTGGCAGTGGCCGACGTAGAGGTCGATGAAGCTGAACACATCCATGGTGTTACGCAGCGAATCATCATCGTTGAAAAACTCGATCGAACCGTTCACCGTGTACACCACTTGCGCGTCATCGCCCATTCTCAAAGTGTGAATCGTACCTGGATTTTCTACGACGTAGTCGCCCTTACGAGCGTTCCAGTCATACTCGAAATATCCCCATTCACCCTGGATGGTGACAGCGGTGACCACACCGCGATGGCGGTGTTTGCCCAGTACGGCAGCCTTGGGCGCCCACAGAACAAAGACGAACGAGCCGCTCTTGGTCTCATACCGGTAGGGTTTGATCATGAGGCCGTTCACCCAAGGGTGCCAGCCAGCTTCGTCAGCGTTGATGTAAACGTCCGGCGCACCATATTGTCTGACAAGAGCGATCTCTCGCAGGTCGTCCTCGGTGAGCACAGTCATAGCGGTACTTGCCTTTGAGTCTGTCATTTTGATGTGACCTCTTCGGCGTCGCAGCAGCAAGTAGCCCGCCCTGCTTTCGCAAGGCTTGAGATGAATTCATACTCCGCAGAAACGCCTGTATCTATAGGGATTGGACAAAACATTGTGAGAAATGAGCCCTATCGGGCGCCCCATATCCGTCCGAAACCGGTGCCGTCCCGGGCTTTGTCACGAAGGTACCGGGACGAATCTCGCCCGTGCTAGAATTTAGCCTCCACTAAAGAGGCGCTGACGATGCCAAACCCCTCAAGTCCCGATAATTCAGCAGGTTGGGAAAGAGCTTACGCGATTATCGAGCCGCAGATCGATAATGAGGGCATTCACCGCTGGCCATTCGATCCCCTCTTCCCGATCGACGTACGTTTCTTCATCTTCGGTCCGCGTGGCGGTGTCCGAATGAACCGCCATGACTACCTCGAGATTCTCTTCATCATTCAGGGTGAAGTGAAGTTTCAAATCCAGCAAAGGCCCGTCACCGGCCGAACCGGCGACCTTCTAGTGATCGGCAGTACCTTCTTTCACCGGCCAATAAAGGCCAATACCGCCTCGGCGAAAGCGGTTGCACTCTATTTCAAGCCGGAGATCCTGCGCAACGGCGATGCGGGAGGCGAAGACCTCGAGTTCTTAGTGCCCTTCATGGCCGAGGACGGCAACTTCTCTCACGTGGTCGCTGCCGATAGCGGAGTTCCTGCAGAAGTCTTCAACTTCATGAAGCGGATCCATAGCCGGCTACCGGCCCACAGCAGCCGCGACCGCCTGACGGTTCGCACCTTTCTCAGGACAATCCTGATAATGCTGGTGAACCACTACTCGGATATTCAATTGAACCTGGATGCATTTCACCGCCGTCAGCGCGAAATAGAGCGCCTCCGGCCCTTGTTCGTTCTCATCGATCACTCACTGGGATGCGTGATCACGGTCAAACAGGCTGCCGCCTGCGCCCACATGAGCAAATCACATTTCACGAGATTCTTCCGCCGGGTCACAGGGCAGCCATTCGTGACCTATCTCCATCATCTGCGGGTCGCCAAGGCACAAACCCTCCTCGCCACAACCGATCGAACGATCGCCGAGATAGGACAGGAAGTTGGCTTTGGCGATCAGAGTTACTTTGGCGTTATTTTCCACAAAATCGCTGGTCGGTCACCACGGCAATACCGCAATGAGTCGCGAAACGGGAAGGACGAGCTAGACCGTAGACATCAACAGCTTTTGCCTGCGGTGCAGGGTTTTCCATTTCCACGCGACGCAGCGCCGAATCCCTCGACGGGCGCTCGAAAAAGTCCGGTGCCGAGATGATTCATTGGCCCGTATGAGGTCATAGGCAGACAAGACCCATGGGCAACCACAAGACTGGCTCAGTAATCCGGGTTGCTATGAGTTCACGGTCTTTGTCACCAGGAGCGGGGGAACTGATCTTCCGGTGTCGGCTCAGAAAATCGCAAGCGGATTGAATAGCGATCCCGTCCCCCCTGGAAACCTCAGCGGCGCTGCGACCACCAGGAACTCCCAGCGCTGCTCATCGCTCGCAACCGCCGAAACATCCTCAAGATTAAGACTGTCGGCGCAGATCATGCCCATTGCCGCGATCTGGAGCGCGTGCACCGGATACGCAATGCCCTCCACATTGCTCGGCACGGTTTCGCCATCACCGTCCGGAAAGAACGCCGCCACTTTCCGCTCGTGCAGCAAAGTCATCGCATCGGAATGCAGCCCAGCCTTCCCTTCTCCGTCGTATCCGTTGTTCCACGGTCCAAGTTCCAGCCGCCGCCGGTGATGTCCCGTCCGGAACACGAAGATGTCTCCCTCTCCTAGCCTCACTCCCACCGCCTGCTCGCACGCCTCCAGCTCTTCCCGGGTAACTGCCTCGCCCGGCTCCAGCCACTTCACTCCGCGGAACCGCGCCAGATCTAGTAACACGCCTTTTCCGATGATCCCGTTCGCGTACGTGGTGATGTCCATTCCCTTCGGCCCTTTCGATGTCACCATCGAGATTGGCCTTCCGTTATATAGTCTGCCCTCGTAAGCAATGTGACACAGCGCGTCAACGTGCGTGTGGCAGTCGCCGTGAATCTCGCTGGCGAAGTAATCGAGGCAGATTCCTGGCTCTCCGGAGCTCTTGTCCACCTCAAAGAGCATTGACATGTAATGGGCCGGGGGCCGCGGATTGTCGGGCCCCGCAATCTTGCTGATCGGCACAGCCATCGACACCGCTCGCCCCGTCTTTACCAGGGCAGCAGCCCGCCGAATCGTGTGCGGTGTGATGTAGTTAAGCGCTCCTCGCTCGTCGTCGGTGCCCCACACTCCCCAGTTGCTTACCTTCCTAAACAGATCATCGAACTGCAGTTTCGTCATTGCGGCAGCCACAGTCTTCATCTTCTTCCTTCCCTTCGTCGGGTGCCTCGTCCAGATTACGCACGCCCAACCGAAGCCATCAGATTACCTGCGGTCGGTCTCGAAATCTGTAAGAACCTCCTTGGCGGAATGTTGAATTCTCAGCCGGACGCGCACGTTCGCAGTTCCCGTTCGGTAATGGGCCCGGCCAAAACTGATCCAAATGGACGGTTGGTGCTTTGGCAAGAACCCGTCTGTAGAGGGCCGAGGGAAATCGCCAATAAAAAAAGATGATTTTCTGTAGTGCAGATCGTTCGAGACCGGCATTTCGGCTACTGATTCCTGTATAAGTACTGTCCTATTGAAGACGCAAAGAACGTAAGCGTCCCGAACTCCTTTCAATTACCCACAAGTTGAGCTCTGATCATAATTCCCAGTTCTATATTGGTCAGTCGTGACAATCCTCTCCAGATGACGGTTTTGGATGTTGACCGAGAGCCTGTTCCCCCGCCCGTCGAGAACTTTTTCGGGCTCACCGCACACCCGGGTGGAATTCTAGCGAGGCGCAAGTGAGCGGAAAACCCCATCGGAAGATGCCTAAAAATGCTGCGCTTCTAAAGGACTTTCGCATACGCACTGAAATGAGCAGAAAGCTAATCTTCTCGGCCTGTCGGGGGCCACGCTGTACCCCCAATCTCCCAGCTACGGAATTGCCCAGTCCGATCACCCAGAACGGGGCCGGTTTTGAGAAACCAGCCGAGCGAATGTCGCCGTGGATTTCAAGAGCGGCCGGGGGCGGGAAAAAGAGAGCAGCAGAGCACGACCATCACCCTGCTGGTGAGGGAAATCACTCTCAGAACACCCCAGTCCACAGCGGCAATGATCCTGCCATTTCGGGCGGATGAGCGTGATCCAATTCACAATTGCCCAGTGTCTGAGGCCGTTCTGCACATCGAGTCTGTGTAAAGAGGGGCAGGTGGTAGTCGTGTGATCGGCTATTGTGCCTTGGCTTCCGGCATGATTGCGGTCGAACAAGCTCCTGGCCGATTCATGCGGAATATGCCCAACCCCATCCCTGTCGCAGTATTGGCTCGTCTGGCCGTGGATTTGGATTGGCAAGGGCGAGGCATCGGCAGTGCTCTCTTTCGCGGTGCCGCTGGCCGCGTGGCGCAGGCAGCCGATGCGATCGGAATTCGCGGCATTGTGGTTCACGCAATATCGGAGCAGGCGAAGAGCTTTTATCTTGCGCTTGGCTTCGACCCGAGCCCGAGTGAGCCGATGACGCTCATGGTAACGTTGGCTGACATTCGGGCAGCTCTTTGATTGAGGCGCCCGGCACCGCAAGACTGCGAGGACAGCGATGACAAAAAAGCCCGCAAAGAAGATCGCCGCAAAGAAGGCTGCAAAGAAGTTGCCCTCGTCGCCCCAGGCGCTCGCCGCAGAGATGATGCGCCTCCTCACCCAGCATCTTGGCCCCGATGAGCTCATTATGCCTGAAGGCGCAAACTCCCGATCAGGTATACTTCCACCGCCTGCCAGAATCCATGGCAGCCTAAAAACAAAAGCAAGAACTTCCACTTAAGGAAAAAGCAAGAAACTGTCCGAACGACCGGGACCACCTCACTTAGCCCCATCCGTCGCCTGATGGCGAGGCATTTACCGATCCCTTATCGGGGACTCTCAACCGCAGCTCCCGGTATCGCCCGCGGTGCGGGCAGCGGCCTCAGACCGGAAAAGAAAAAGGCCCCCATCCTCTCCGTTGAAAGCATGAAAAAGGATGGGGGCCGACGCTTAATTTTATTTAATGGTGTATGTTGCCGAGCCCATGCTGCTGTTGGTCCAGCCGGCCCGGGCGGCTACGGCTTTGATCGTCTTGGTGCTGGTGACGGAGATTGGTCCCGAGTATTGCTGAGTTGTGCCTCCGCCACCGACAACGGGTGTCGAGTTATCGGTGGTGTACCAGATTTGAGCGCCCGAGTTTGTGTCGCTGATCGTCACCGATTGCGCGGCGGTATGCGTGCCGGCAGCCGGGCTGAAGGTGGGTGTGGCTACTTCGAGCTTGTAGGTTGCAGAGGCCGCTGCGCTATTGGACCAGCCGGTGACCGCCGCGACCGCCTTTATGGTTGTAGTCTGGTTCACGGCGATGGGCGTACCAGTGAATTGGACTGCCGAGCCCTGTCCAGGAACCGGTGTCGTTCCATCGGTGGTGTACCAGATCGTCGAACCGGCGGCGGTATCAGAGATGCTGACCGATTGCGACGCAAAGTAAGTACCCATTGCCGGGGTGAAGGTGGGCGTGGCGACTTCGAGTTTGTAGGCTGCGGAGGCCGTCGCGCTATTGGTCCAGCCGGTGACCGTGGCGACCGCCTTGATGGTTGTGTTCTGGTTAACTGCGATGGGCGTGCCGGTGTACTGGACTGCCGTGCCCTGTCCGGGTACCGGCGCGGTTCCATCAGTGGTGTACCAGATCGTCGAACCGGCGGCGGTATCCGTGATGCTGACCGATTGCGGCGTGAGGTAGGTACCCGCTTTCGGGCTGAATGTGGGCGTAGCGACCTCAAGCTTGTAGGTTGCAGAGGCCGCTGCGCTATTGGACCAGCCGGTGACGGACGCGACTGCCTTGATGGTTGTGTCCTGGGTCATCGCGAGTGGCGTGCCGGTGTATTGGACTGCCGTGCCCTGCCCCGGTACTGGCGTGGTTCCATCGGTGGTGTACCAGATCGTCGAACCGGAAGCCGTGTCAGAGACGCTGACCGATTGCGGCGTGAGGTAAGTACCCGCTTTCGGGCTAAATGTGGGCGTAGCGACCTCAAGCTTGTAGGTTGCAGAGGCCACCATGCTATTGGTCCAGCCGGTGACCGCCGCGACCGCCTTGATGGTCGTGTTCTGGTTGACGGCGATCGGTGTTCCGGTGTACTGGGCCGAGGTGCCGGGTATCGGCGCTGTCCCATCGGTGGTGTACCAGATCGTCGAACCGGAAGCCGTGTCAGAAATGCTGACCGATTGCGGCGTGAGGTAAGTACCCGTTTTCGGACTGAAGGTGGGCGTGGTGACCTCGAGCTTGTAAACCGCCATGGTCACACTGCTGTTCTTGTAGCCGCTCTCAACCCCCAAAGCTTTGATCGTTGTGTTCTGGGCGATGCTGATCGGGCTCGAGCTGCTGAACACAGCAGAGCTTGTGGTTGGCGTGGTTCCATCCGTCGTGTGGTAGATGGTTGCGCCTGGGGCGGAATCAGAGATAGTGACCTGTTGCGGCGCGGTGTAAGTGCCGGACTTGGGCGAGAAGGTAATCGTCTGAGCTGAGGCGCTTGTCGATACACCCTGTGTTGCCGTCGACCTTACGTTGATCGACGGGGCCAACGGCAACGCAGCAGTAAGAATGTCGTTGCTGTCTGACCCGTTGATGGTGAGATTGCCAAAGGTTGCGGCGCCCAAAGTGACTGGCTCCGATAGCGTTCCTGTCAACAGGTTGGCACTGTCGGACATGGTTACCGTCCCTGTACCGGCGGTGAAGGCTGTGCCACTCTCGGAAAGTCCAATCACGGGAGCCGGACTCAGCGTTTGGCCTATATGAGCGCTGGCCGGCGGCTGGGTTGTGAATGCGATGGAATAGTTGGTTTGGACAGCGCCGGAGTCAAGGCTTCCAGTCGAGCAATACCCTCCACCTGTTATTGCGTTGCCCCGCTGGTCAGTGAGAATCGGATTTCCGTTCTGGTCGTGAGCTACGCCTTTCAGGCCCGCGCAGATGGCTGCGCTGGCAGGCTCAGGAACCATTGTTTGCGTAGGACCGCCGTAGTTACCGAGCGGAGACAGGGTGACGCCCCCGCCATTCTCTGGGGTTCCGTCGTAAGTGCCGATCAGATTGCCGCCGATTATATTGGCTCCATCGAAGAAGTTGCCGCCGTTGCCATAGTCTGCAACATCGTCTCCATTGGAGTTGCCGTTCAAGTTGCCAGACATGATCGTGTTGTTGAGGTTCAGAGTGCTGCCATTAAAGATCCCGCCCCCACTATTTTGATAAAGGTTATCGGTGGAGTTCCCGAAGACTGTGCTGTTGTTGACCGTCAACGTGCAGCCGCCGCCGTCGTTGTTGAGTGCACCGCCAACCGCGAAACCATCGCCAAAACCGAACTCATTGAATGTTGCCGAGTTCTGGTAGAAGGTGCTGTTGACGATCGTAGCAACCGCGCAGCCGGAATAATTCGAGTTGTCAATGGCGCCGCCGTTGCCGTCCGTCGCAGAGTTCGTTGCAAAAGTGCTGTTGAGAACCGTCAATGAGTTGATGTTGAAAATTGCGCCGCCGGAACCTGTGGCTTGATTACCGTTGAAGGAGGAGCCGGACACTGTGATCGATCCAAAGTTGGTGATTGCTCCGCCGCTGCCTCCGTTTGCGGCATAGCCGTTATTGATGTTGAGATTGTTAATGGCATTGCCTGAACCGCCCACGACGAAGATCGTTACACTATTGGGATTGCTGGCCCCGCCGCCGTCCACAGTCACCAGGTTGGTGAGTGCAGCACCACTTCCCGAGGTCAGGCCCTGGATCGTCGTGTTAGAACTGAGGTTGATTGATTGAAAGTCAGCTGTGTCTGCTGAAATGGTGTTGGCCGCGGGGTTGCCGGCCAGGTTCGACGCCGCGAAGATTGTCGTGTCGAAATAGATAGTGCCTGATCCAGCCGAGGCTGCAGAGTTCACAGCATCACGCAGTGTGCACAATCCAGGCTGGCCTCCGTTATTTCCGTCAGTGGTGTTGCTAGTCGTTGAAGCGAGCGCCGCGCAGGAGTACCCTCCGTTGTCGTCATTCGTAGTATTTACAATGAAGTTCGGTGGCGTGACTTGATAGGTGAGAACATCGCTGGTGCTTGGCGTATCATCGGTGTCGCCCGAGTACTGAGCGGTGAAGCTGTGCGTGCCAATTGCGAGAGAGGCGCCTAGGGTCGAGGCATTTAAATCAAGGGTCGCCGTGTTTGGCGAACCGCCGCTTAGACCGACCGGACCTGAACCGAGTGCGTTGCTTCCGTCGTAGAAGGTGACCGTACCGGTCGCCGATGGCGGCGTCACTGTAGCCGTAAGCGTAACACTTTGCCCGAATGAAGCCGTAGAAGCAGGTGCCGCCGAAAGCGTGATCATTGACGCAGGCGCCACATTCAAGGTGTAACTCTGCGAAGCGGTCAGGGTGTTGTTGCCTGCGTCCGTGGCATTGAGTGTAAAGTTAAACGTGCCCGCCGCCGTTGGCGTGCCGCTCAGCAACCAGCTTGATCCACTACCAGTTCCCGGCGGCGTGAGTGTGAGCCCGGTTGGCAGCGTTCCCGAACTGGAGAGTTGATAGCTGCCACCACCGCCCGAGACGTTGAAGTCTTGCGAGAACGCCGCCCCTTGACTCGCGTAAAGAGTCTCGCTACCCGGCGATATCGATACCGGCGCCTCCACCGTGAGATTAGCCGACGCGCTGAACTGTACAAAGCTGCACTCAGTTACGCATGGGGTGATCTGAATGGTGGCGCTGAGTGTGCCGTGGCCACCCGTATCCACTGACAGGTTGGGGAACGTTGCTCCAGCGTATTCGACTGTTGTAGCGGTATTCCCGCTTAAGTTGCCCGGGCCCGAGTAACTCAGTGTGATGGGGATGCCGCCACGGTTCTGGCCGTTCTCACCCACCGCAACAAGCACCGTAGGAGTAACTGCTCCGCCGGCACTGGCGGTGTAACTCGATTGGGAGATCTGAATGATGGTGTAACTCGTCTGCACCGCACCTGCATCGACACAAAGAGCAGGACCACCGTATGGCTGGTAGCTCTCGGTGTAGTTCAGGAAACCGCGCTGATCGGTGTCTATCTGTATCGACTGCGGCTGCCACTGGTTAGGACTATTGGCGATCTTGCCCGCGCAAATAGCCTGGCTTCCGGGCAAGGGGAGCATTGTGGGCGTGTAGCCGCCGTAATCGCCGAGTGAGGCCAGATTGAGATTGTTTGGGTTATTGATCGAATTACCGTTTAAGGAAGCGACGATATTGCCCCCCTTATCGGTATAGCTGCCCTTGATGTCTGTAAGGATGTCAGAGTTTCCGCTCACAATTGAATTGGCGATGTTGACGGTGCCGCCTGGATTGTAGATGCCGCCGCCGCCGCCGCCGACCGAGTTGCTTGAAATGGTGCTGTTGGTTATGGTCGCCGTGCCGGATTCAACGGCTATGCCGCCCCCATAGCCGTTTCTTGTTGAGTTGTTTGCGATCGTGCTGTTCACAACGTTCAGTGTTCCGTTGTTTTCGTTATCGATGCCGCCGCCATTGCCGAGATCGTTATACGCGGCCTGGTTGTTGTCGATGGTGCAGCCAATGACAGTCAGCGTTCCGGTGTTGTAGATACCGCCTCCGGACACGATGGAACCGTTGCCTGTAACTTCGCTGTTCGTCAGAGTGAGCGTGCCGGAGTTGACAATGCCCCCGCCCGGGAAGGGATTGCCGTTATTCCATATGGGGAATCCTCCGGTGATCGTCAGGCTATTGATAGCTACGCCGGTGCCGGTGACGTCGAAGACGGTGAATGTATTCGAGAAATTGGAGCCGTTGGCGGTCACAGTTACCAGGTTGAACGCATGACTGGTGTTGTTGGTCCATGTAGCTCCCGTGATCGTCGTATTCGATGGCACGGTGAGCGTTCCGTTGGCCAGCGTGATCGTGTTCAATGCCGGATCGTCCGTGTAATTCGGCAAAGTAAACACATTCTGGTCGAAGGTGATATTTGCACCTTCAGGAGCGGCGGCAGCCGCAAGCAGGGCATCGCGCAGACTGCAGGAGCTATCGGTACCATTGCTGATTGTGGAGTCCTGCGGCGTGCAATTGGATGCAGATCCAGAGTCGTCGCCGTTGGTGTTCACCACGAAGTTCTCCGTGGTAGCCACCAGAAACTGCACAACGTTAGAGTTAGAAGGGGCCAGAACCCCGTCGCTCAGAAATTGGGCCGTGAATTCGTAGGTGCCCGGCGTAATCAATCCGTTGGGCTCGGTAAGCGTGGCCACGCCATTGTTGAGAGTCGCGCTTCCTAAATCATTGCCATTGAACTTGAAATAGATCGACTCTCCGTTGGTTGAATGTCCGTTGACGGTGTAGGGAGAAAGCGTTGCTATGATCGAGACGGACTGGTTCGGAGTAGCGTAGTTCACCGGATTCGTCGTCAAGGTCAGCGAGGCCGCCTGCAGGACTGTCACATTCGGATGTACGGATGAGGATGAACCGCTGAAGGCGGGATCGCCTCCATAGATAGCTCCGAACGTATAATTCCCCTGCGCAAGCCCGTTGACCACCAACGTCGCAACGCCATTCGTGAGCGTCCCCGTCCCGATATTCACTGAATTCTGGTAGAAGGTCACGAGATCGCCGTTCGTGCCGGTACCACCCGCAACGGCGTAAGGCGAAAGCGTTGCCGTCAACGTTAGCGGCTGGCCGGTGGCGATAATGCCGTTCGTGGCACTTGTGGTGAGTCCCAGGCTGGTTTGCAACTGGGTCGCCTGGTAAAAGGCCGGGCTTGAGGCGTTGCTGCTTGCAAAGCTCGGGTCACCGCCGAAGACGGCGCTATACGAATCGGTCCCTGCCGGAGGCACGTTCACCGTGTACTGGGCTGTGCCATTCACAAGCGTGCCGAACCCAATAATGCTCCCGTTCTGGTAGAAAGTGATTTGGTCGCCGTTGGGGGTGTTCTCGCCGGGAGAGCTTGGCCATGAAAGGGTCGCATACAGCGTTAGAGGATTGCCGTATGGGCCGCTGGCAAGGCCGCCGGTGCCGATCATGAGGGTAGTCTGAGCCTTCTGCACAATAAATGAGGAGGGCGACGTGTAGGTGGAGTTGTAGTTAGAGTCACCCGCATAAGTTGCCGTGAAGTTATAAGACCCCACGGGAAGATTATGGAGTGTAAGGTTGGCAGTGCCGCCTATGAATTGGGCCGTTCCCACAATGGTTGCACCATTGTAGAAGGTTGCGGATTCAGTGTTGTTCGGTAAGTAGGGGTATGTCTGGAACGTCGCGGACAGATAGACCGGCGCGCCGTAGGGGTTGGGGCTCGCCGGATTAACTGACAGCGTCACGGTCGGCGTTATCTTTTGCACCGTCATCGATGCTGCGGACGAGTTGCTGGCAATGAAGTTTGCATCGCCGCCATAGGAGGCCGTGATGGAATAAACTCCCGCCGCCGGCTGATCCAGATCGAGCGTAGCAAAGCCACCCGAGAGTGAAGACGTGCCAAGGATTTGTGTGCCGTTGTAGAAAGTGACCGACTCGCCGTCAGAGCTTGTACCGCCGGTCACGGTATACGGCGCGAGCTGGGCCGTAATCTCAATCTCGCCACCATAATTACTGGTTGTAGCCGGGCAGATCCATGTCCCCACGTAGTTGCAAACCTGCAAAGTGAGGGTGGTTGCTGCCTGCTGCACAACCACTGACCTTGCCGTAGTCGTGTTACTGCTTATGAAATTGCTGTCGCCCGCAAAACTGGCCGTGAACGAGGCCGTTTGTACAACCGACAGGCGCGGCGTCAGAACGGCAACTCCATGCGAGGGCGTTACCGATCCTATGCTGTTGCCGTTCATGTAGAAAACGACGGGGGTACTTGGAGAGTAGCCTTGCGCAGAGCCGGGCGAGATTGTAGCCGTCAATGTTACCTGGCTGCCGACTGTGACGGTAGAAGCACTCGTCTGGAGTGTTAGTGTTGTTGGAACCGGCTGTGGAGTCAGGGAAGTGCTGGCAGAGGCACTCGTTGAAAAATAATCGTCGCCCGAGTATTCGGCCACAACCATATCCGCATTTGTGACCGGTCCAACCGGCGAAATACCGGTCGCGGTAGCGGTAGCGGATGTCGTGACAGAGCCCAGCATTACGTTCACCGTCGCGGGCGGGTCCACTGCCAGAATGTCCGGGACTCCATCCCCGTTCAAATCCCCCACTGCCACGTAACCTACTGAGTCGCCGTCTACTGTCGCATTAAGGTTGGCAGGAGTCCCAAATGTGCCGTCCCCGTTACCATATGCGACCGCGATCGTGCCCGGAGAATCGTCTGCCACGCCATTGTTCCCCAATACAACATCCAGCTTGCCATCCCCGTTCAGGTCTGCAAGCGCCACTGAAGTGACACTTGCCGGAAGGCCAGAACTCGCAATCTGAAACGTGCCGGTGGAACTGCCCAGGAGTATTGCCGTTGGGCCGTTTGCGCTGTAAAAGGACGATACCACCAAGTCTGGGTAGCCGTCTCCGTTCAAGTCCCCTACAGCAACGCTTTCGCCCGCCGGTGCGCTGTAGCAAATCGGAGCGGCAAAGGTCCCGTCGCCTTTATTCAAACTGACGCACGCTCCTGAGGCGTTTTCGTCGGTTACAACCGCGTCAAGCAAGCCATTCTGCCGGGTATCCACAAGTTCGATGGGTTCGACATAATCCACTACCTCCGCGGCAAATCCTGACTGATACGCTGAGGAGGTCCAGGGATACGAGGAGCCTGTCTGGAACGTGCCATCGCCGTTCCCGAGCATGATGCCAAATTCACTCGCGCCTGCGTAAGAGTTCGGGAAGGGTATGGTTGGGCTACCAAACGTTGCGAGCGTGATCGCAAGATCGGGCTTGCCGTCGCCGTTCACATCTCCAATGGCAATTCCGGTGACCGGACCAACGGGATACGGCAGGCCATTATAACTGTAGCCAGGAAAGCCATAGGTACGCACCCAATCCAGACCGCCGCCGCTATTGCCGTTGTTCAATAGCACATAAAGTTCGTTCGTCGAAGGGTCCGAGACTATCACGTCGGGATAGCCATCGCCGTTCACGTCCCCAACTGCAACGGCAATGGGGGCGCCTGCGTTGGAGCCGAAGTTATACCCCATCGGATTTTGGAAGGTGCCATCGCCCTTGCCCAGCAGAACTGCTATGTCGTAATCGCCGCCTTCAATATTCGATCCTTCGCCCCAAACCAGCATGTCGGGAATGCCGTCCTGGTTGAAATCCGCAACAATCACGCCAAGGTTTCCACCAGGACTGTAACCGACAAACGGAGCATAGCTCGACGTCGCCGGGCCCGGAGTGAGAGTCGCGCTGGCCAGCACATAATTGCTGTTGCTCGTATCCAGATAATCCAGTGTGCCCGAAGGCGACAAAATGGAGTTCCCGGAACTCGTAACCGTGGACGTAAGCGTGTAATTTCCCGCCGAGCCGGACTGAGCAATCGAAGTACTGGTCGTGATTGACGTGGCCGTGACAGTCAGGCTCTCAGCGGCCGAAGAACTCGAGCGGTATGCCGTGGTGCCTAAATACTTGGCGACGTAACTGTGCACCCCCGGGGCCGGCTTGAATTTAAAAACAGCCGTCCCGTGGGACGTTAGTTGAGCCGTGCCAAACAGGTGCTCGTCTTCGCAATAAGTGGCTTCGGCGTCGCAGAAGTTGACCGTGCCGAGGGTGACGTTGCTCCCACTTACCGTGACGCTCGCCGTCAACTCCACGACCGTTCCGGAAGACACAGAAGTGACAGTAGTACCCCCGTTGTTGGTTACCGTTAGTGCAGTTGTGGTGGTAGCTTGAGCATTGAGCGAGCCGGTCAGGCCAAAGAGCCACAAAATAGCGGGAAGCGCGAATCTTGCAGCGCTGAAAAACCGGCGGTGAAGGGCAAAGAACGCACGAAGACTCGTGCAGACACACGCTAGGCGAGTAAACCGCAGCATTGAGGACCTCGGGGAAATTGGGAGCCCTCTTGCCTTGCTCCGCAGGAATGGTCAGGCAATAAGGTGATTAGACAGATAGCCCAATCCTAGAGTCAAGGGAAAAACTGGCGTCCCGGAAAATGGCAAGAGGCTGGGCCTCGCCAAAACTCCTAACTACGGCCGATTCAGGTTGTGCCTCCCAAAAGCTCCGTTCTCCATTGAAATTAACACGTCATTGGGGCGACTGATTCTCGCGCAAACTTGGGTCAATATTTCAGATATTGGTCGTTCTCGTCGTCTTTTTTACGGAGTTCTTCCGTTCTCGCCACGATCTCCTGCTCGAAAATCTGGCTTTGAGACAACAGCTTTCAGTCTTCGTCCAGAAACCATCCCGCATCCGTCATGGTTTCGCATCTTACGCCCCATCCTTATGGCGCTGCCGTGATTCTCGAGTCGGGACTAATGCCTCAAAACGACACACTCGTACTTGGATGATTCGGACTTACGAGTAACCGCTCGGCTGTAGGTGTTTTTTAAGATGGACCGTACCTTCGTTTAAGCGCCGAAGGCCAATGATTATGCAGCTTTGAACGCTAGTGTCCCTGGGTCAAAACCAGGTGGCCTACTTTCAAGCTCAAGTCGCACCGCTAACCTGTTGAAAAGAAATGGTCGGCCCTAGAGGACGACCTTAGAACTCTTCTGTCCCAGCCCACGGCATTCGATGCTTCCGAAAATGCTCAAGCCTGAGCTTGGCTATCGATGCGGAGTCCCGGTGTCTGCACTGCTCCTCAAGCAGTCGATATACGCGGCAGCCGCAGCCAGCCGCACAGGCGGCTTGGGATCATCCAGCAAGGTCGCGATGGCCTTGGAGTCCTGTGATCGGTGAAAGTTGCCCAACACCATCACCGCTGCGGCGCGCACGCCGGGGTCTTTATCGTCGAGAGCAGATTTCATCTGATCGCGAAGGCCTTCGGTCTTGTCCTCTGCAAGAAGATCGATGGCTTGAACGCGCGCCAAGTCCCCGCCATTTTTACGCGCGTATTCGACCGCGTCAACGGAAAATCCAAAAGGTCCAAGCACCATTCCCGCACCGGTCACGATACCGATCTTTTCCAAAGCCGATGAGCTATGCAGGGTACGGGAGATATCGTGCTCCGCTCCGTGAATCAGGGATGGACTCGTTTTGCGGTCTCCCGCGGCAATGGCTGCCAGGATGTCTTCGCCGCTCCTGTCTGCGAATTGCTTCCAGAGCGTCGTAGCCGCCGCAAAGACCACCTGCGGCTCGGCATCGTCGAGGAGCTTTCTCACCGGCTCAATCAGCGAGTGTGACTTGGTCTTGCCTGCCGCGAGAATAGCCGCCGTACGCACATCCAGATTCGGGTCCTTCATGGCGTCCGCAATCAATCGCTCGGCGCGCGGACTCCATCCCAAACTACTCAAGGCATTGAGCGCCTGCGTGCGGGTTTCGGTGTGCTTGGCATCCTGCACGCTGTCCGTGAGCGACTGCCAACACAGTTTGACCGTCTCCGCAGGTGTTTCAGCGACCGTCGGCGCAACCGCAGAGGCGGCGGATGCCGAGACGGACTGACTGCCACTTCCCGCCACAGCAGGGGGCGGGCTTTCTTGCGCAAGGGCGCTGCCGGCCCAAAGTGAAATTGCAAGCAAGATCTTCAGAGTGCTGCGAGTCGTGAGCGAATGCGCGGGCGCCATCTGCGTATTGTACGGCCTGGACACGGTACAAGTCAGCGGCAGATTCAACCCGGCGGCCTTTGCAAGTCCATCTTCACCCGGCGCTGAAGCAATTGGGGCTCATTAACCCGTTCACCGGCAACCACAAGGCAGGCCACCACGCGTTCAGCGTTTCAGTAACACGCACCTGGGCAATCGAACCGAATGTCCAGAGGGTCTCTGGAAGTATTGGATGATTGCATGGCAGCGTCGGCTCCTTCGGCTGAGTAGACTGGTTGCTGCTAAACGACCGTGTAGCTCGGGAGAAGGAGCCGAGCATGATGATTATAGGCTGTGATTTTCATCCCAGCTTCCAGCAGAT
>Ga0326727_10004730_pt1 | contig 40242 bp, 28 predicted proteins | sample MB2enrmetagenome_FD_207643 | JGI IMG/M metagenome (GOLD analysis project Ga0326727, IMG submission 207643) | Lab enriched peat soil microbial communities from McLean, Ithaca, NY, United States - MB29MY | ecosystem: Environmental > Terrestrial > Soil > Wetlands > Peat | place: USA: New York...
AGCCGGTCGTGACGTAGCGGTATGTGCCGTTGACTTCGAGAAAGTCAACGTAGCGGTGGGCAGTTACGGTTCCAGTAAGAACTGTATGCCTTCATATTCGGTGATCCGGTTGGCGAACACGATACGTATTGCGATACGTTGGTTCTCGGTGTCGCACGTTCTTACAAGGACTTAGGGAGCCACCGGGGTCTTGTAAGTTGTTGTACTACTTAAAGTCGGGTCTATGGCATGGAAGAGGTCGTCGGTTCGATCCCGACCAGGTCCACCAAATAAAATCAACAATTTAGCAGATTGGTCAGCTTCCCCTACTTTTCTCTCCAGCCCAAGATTAAACCCAAGTCGTTCTGCAACGGCTCCGATAAGCTAGATGGCTTCGACGAATTTCTCCATTGCTGCCATCTGTGCGGAGTTGACGCATTGCACATACTTCGCAGTTGTCCTTTGATCGGCATGAGGCGCCGCGCAGAGCTTCTCCAACTGGGCTTACTCGAACTGGGCGAACTATAACCCGGCCAACCACCGTTTGGACTCGAACTCAATTATTCATCTATTGCACCGCCAGGGTGACGTTGGTGGTGTGAGAGTAGCTTCCGCAGACCGCCGAGACGGTAACGGTAGTACTCTCGACCGGATGGCCGAAGTAGCCCCCTCCGCAACCAGCCAGTGCGCTCAAGCTCACCAGCGCCAACAGCGCCAGCAACGCCATGGCGGAGCGCGAAAGCTGACGGGCGGTTTTGCGCGCGCGCCGGCCGAAGGCTATAGGCAGCATCAACAACGTCAACGCGGTGGGCGCGCCCATTACCCCTAAGGAATGGATGCGGTTTTCCATCCGTGCCTGCGCACTGGCGCTGAGTGTCAGAACTGTAGTGGATGCGCCCGCGCCGGCACTAATTGAGTTGGGATTGAACGAGGCAGTCACGCCCGTGGGCAATGTGCTGGTGACCGAGTACGTGACGGGGTAAACGAAGGTAGGATTCAGCGGCGTCAGCGTAATCGTGTAATTGGCCGAGCCGAGGGGTAGAACGGTTTGCGCCGGGGTAGAGGACGCGATGCTAAAGTCCGGCGTAATCACATTTTCCGTAACGGCCGTGGATGTGCTGCTGGTAAGAAAGTTCGTATCGCCGCTGTAAACGGCGGTGATGCTCTGTGAGCCCACCGGCAGCGAAGTCAGGGCCAACTGCGCCACGCCGCCGCTCAACGCTATGGGTGTGGAGTTGAGCAGCGTTGCGCCGTCGTAGAAGTTGACTGTACCGGTTGGCGCGCCATTCGTGGAAGTTACGGTTGCATTCAGCGTCGGCGGCGCTCCCAGAATGAACGTCGCATTAGAAGTTGTCAGCGCGATACTGCTTGGCGCCTGGGTGACCAGCAGCACGTAAACCCCGCTGGCGATAGCCGGATTATTCGCGTCTCCGGGATAAACGGCAACCAGGTTGTGCGTGCCGGCAGTGAGCAGGATAGTGTTGAAGGCGGCGGTGTTGGCTGAAAGTGCTGACGTCCCAACCAGGGCAGGGCTGGAACCCAGGCCGTCGTAGAGGCTCACCTGGCCGGTCGCGGTCTTCGAGCCGTTGGCAAAGGTTGCGGTGAGCGAGCCTGTTCCATATACGGTGGAAACCGCGCCGCTGAGCACAAGCGACTCGGCGCTGTTGGAGGACGCGCCGGCAGTCGTGTTCACGATGCCGCTGGTCACCTCGCGGACCGCCTGATTATGCGTATCGGAAAAGGCCACCGTGCTTCCCTGGAAAGCAATCGCGCGCGGTGTGTCCAGCTCCGCGCTGGTGGAAGCGCCGCTGTCGCCGGTGTAGCCCTCGTTGCCACTGCCGGCGATAGTCGTAATCTGCCCGCCGCTGATGAGGCGGATGCGATCATTGTCGCTGTCGGCCACGTAGACAATTCCTATTCCGCCCGCCGCCACGCCGCTGGGCAGCGCTAACTCCGCGGTAGTCGCCAATCCATCCCCGTTGAAACCCTTCACGCCGGTTCCGGCAATGGTGCTGATCTTGCCGGTGGCGAAGGTGACCATGCGCACGCGCTGGTTGTGCGTATCGCCGATGTAGATGTTGAAGGCTGAATCCACGGCCACGCCGTAAGGCGAGTCAAGGCCCGCCGCTGTAGCCAGGCCGCTATCACCGGAGTAGCCCGGGCTGCCGTTGCCGGCCACGGTATTGATCGTCGTGCCGGTGATCTCACGAATGCAATGGTTATTGGTGTCGGCGATGTAAACGTTGTTGTTGCTATCGACAGCGAGCGCGGTGGGATAACTCAAGGTGGCCGCCGTGGCTGCCGCGCCGTCGCCGGAGTAGCCTGCCACTCCGGTTCCGGCGATGGTGCTGATCTTGCCGCTGCTCACTTTGCGAATGCGGTTGTTATGCGTGTCGGCGATATATATATTGTTGTTGGAGTCCACGGCGACGCCGACGGGGTAGTCGAGCAGCGCGCTGGTTGCCGCTCCGCCATCGCCGCCAAAGCCCTGCGCGCCGCTTCCGGCAACGACGCTGACAATGCCGTCCACATTCACTTCGAGAATGACGTTGTCGCCGGTGTCGGCGATGAAAAGGTCTCCGGCAGCATCAAAGGCCAACCCGGCGGGCAGATAGAGAGAAAAATTCGAGGCTTCGATTGCGCCAACCGGCGGCGTGAAATTAGGACGGGCGCTCGAATGCGCGTGGCCTAGCAGCGCCAGGGCCGCCCGCTGCGCGGCGTTCTGCGCCAGCGCGCCATGCACGCCCAGGCTAATCGTTAATCCAGCCAATGCGGCAGTTGCTGCCCAAGTCCTTATCTTATGACTCAAACGCCTGCAATGCATATGTTTCATCTCTCTTTCAGCCGCAGTCCTCGGTTTACTCATTGCATTTCCACTGCGATTCTGCCGCGCCCCGAAACATCTCAACCATTGCACAAAGCCCAGCCCTGGGGAGCGTAATTGAATCCGGCTATTCTGATTTCGCCGATATATTGATCTGACATCTTCGTTTTCTTTCATGCATCTTGGGGGGTGATGCTTCGTTTCTTCTCTCGCTGCGAGATGTTCCTATCGCAGTAGCCTACGGCAGGAACAGCGTTGCCGGATCAGCGACCGTACTGGTGATAATTAGGCCCGTGGAACCGGCGGTCGCCGCCACACCCGCGCCGTTGCCCGGGCTGCCGCCGTTGCCGCCGCAGGCTCCGCCGCCAAACCCACCCGTGTTGTCGTTATCCGCACCGCCGCCACTACCGCCATTGACATGGATTGTGCCGTTGGTATTGCTAGGGGAAAGCAGGTGAACCACACCGCCCCCGCCACCGCCTCCCGAAGTGTAGGGGAAAGAACCGCCATTTGCCGTACAGCTTCCACTGTTCCCCACGCCAGCACCGCCATTGGCGTTGATCGTACCTGTATTGTCGATGGAGGTCTTGGAGGCCAGAATGACGATGCCGCCGCCGCCGCCGCCAGGGCCATAGCAATTTACATTGTCCTGCACAGCACTCCCGCCATTGGCATTGATCGTTCCAGAGATGCTGATCTCACCCTCAGCCGCGATCACCAAGCTGCCGCCGCTCACTCCGGAATAGCCAATGTCGTTTCCTCCCGGCCCGCCACCCAATGGGCCAGGATGCAGAAGATTGCGCAGCTTGAAAGCAGAGAGAGCTACTCCGTAGGGCACATTGTTATTCGGTGTAATGGATATAGTGGTTGTGGACTGCACGGCGACCCAACCCAGGCCGCCGCTCGATGCATACGAATACACGCTCGGGATCGTCGCGTCTCCCACCGTCAGTGTCCCGGCAATCGTCACTGTTCCCGTGGCGCGGATCAACGTGCCGCTGGGAACATTCAGCGTCACGCCGCTGGAGATAGAGAAGTTGGTGCACTGAATATCAGTGCTCGGCGGGCTGCTGATCCAACTAATGCTGGAGGTGATGTCACAGACATCGGAGGTGGTGCCGTCCGAGCCGTCCCCATAGATGGAAGCGCCGCCCGACGATGCCGGGAAGTTGACGTTGATCTGGGGATTGGTCGCCGTTCCGCCGATGGACAGCGTGCCCGCGCCCGCCGCGGCGGTGTTGGAGACCGAGGCGGTGATCGCTTCCACGTCCTGGGGGAAGTTGATATTCACGACGGGATTGGCTGCCGTGCCGCCGATGCTGGCCGTTCCTGCTCCGGCCGTTGCGGTGTTCAAATAGCCGGCAGTGATCCCCTGCACCACGCCTGCCGCACCTGCCGCACCCGGCACCCCTGCCTCGGCAATCATCTGCCAATCGGCGGGAGTGGTTGACGGATCATGCCCGGTATTGGAATTGATCAGCGAAGCATAGCTGGAGCCGTTGGTGGCGCAGTTCGAGGAGCAGAAAACCACCTGCCCCGTGGTGTAGGTAGTCCCGCTGCTCCACGCCGAAACCGCGCTGAGCGTTCCCGTCGCTCCCTGCGGGATGGTGAAATTGAAGGTTGCCGCGCTGCTCGATCCCGAGTTGGTCACGCTCGCCGAGGTGCCCGCGGCGCCCGTGGTTACGGTGCCGACGCTGATTGTGGCAGCGCTACCCGCTGCGCCGGCAGAACCTTGTACGCCCTGAATGCCCTGAATGCCCTGGATGCCCTGAATGCCTTGATCGCCCTTGGCCGCCAGTACCGCCCAGTTACCCCCCGATCCGGCGACATCTGTGGCGGGATTGATAGCTGTATTAGCCTTAAGGGCAATATAGCTGCTCCCGTTTTCGGAAACCGCATCGCCAATGGAATATGGCGTACCGCTGGTCCATGCATTCTTGAAGCTGACCGGCGGACCTTGTTGGCCGGTTGCCCCCGCCGCGCCGGGATTACCTTGTATGCCCTGGTTTCCCTGCGGTCCTTGCGCGCCAGCCGCTCCGGATGCGCCAGGAACACCTTGTATCCCCTGGATGCCCTGTGGTCCCTGAGGCCCTTGCGACACCACCGTGATGTCCAGATGCGCCACGTGGCTGGTCTCATCGTTCTCCTTGGAGTCCAACACGTAGGAGCCCGCCGCCGAGCTGAGCGCAACGCCGTAATTCGAGGCGGGCGTGGTCACCCATCCCTGCACTATCGATGTGATGTCAATCACAACAAACTGCTGCGCCGTAGTGGGTGTGAACGTCGTGATCGCCGTGCCCAGCGTCGGAATCGTACTGTACGTAACCGTGGACTCGCTCCACGAACTGGTGACCGGCAACACACTGATCGCGCCAGAGGTGTTGATCCGGTTCACGTACAGCTTCAGCGTCGCCTTGCCGATCTGCGCGCTCGAGGTCCCGCTGGGCAGCGAAGAAAGATCGAATTGAATCAGCGCCGTGCCGCCGTTGCCCACATAAAGATTCGACAGGCCGCCGTAGTTGGTGGCTGGTGTCGCGCTGTTCACATACGTATCGCCGGACACGGTTGCATCTGTGGCGTTCGCCGCGCAAACCGGCAAAACCGCCCATACTGCCGCTGCCATGCACTTGATCCAAATACGCTGACTCATCAATCTCTCTCCTGATTCACTTTGTGGTCCCGCTGAGCATCTCACGCCGGAAAATTTGGAATATTGATGGCGGCCATGCTGTCAGGTATTCACTCTTATATATCTGCACACCAGTAAATGTAAATTCCAATTTTGTATAAATGTGGAATTTAAACTACTCCGATAATCCCTGCATCATGGCAATGGTGGCTTGTAATCCAGCTTCAGGCACGCGCTCGGCATATCAAATGTAGATCGGACTGGTTTTCCACAGTTTGTGTGAAATATCCAGCGCTAATCCCATTGAGATCAGAACCTCGATGAGTTACGGAGCGCGTCAATCTCCGCGCGTGTGGGCATGGAGGGAGCTGTCCCGGAACGCGTGATGGAGATTCCCGCGGTCACGCAGCCGAAGCGAACGGCCTCCACCAGGTCCATGCCTTCCGAGAGCGCGACGGCAAAGCCGCCATTGAAGGCGTCGCCCGCTCCGGTAGTTTCAACGACCGGGCCGGCATTGACGGCGTGAATGTGCGCCTTGATGCGGTCATTCTTGACGAAGGCGCCCTGCGCGCCCAGCGTGATGATGGCGTTCGGCACACCACGGGCAAGGAATGCATCGGCGGCCTTCTCGGCGTTGGCCACAGTGGCCACCGGAATACCGGTAAGCGCGGCGGCCTCCGTCTCGTTGGGCGTGATGTAGTCGATGAATTGGTAAATGCTCTCCGGTAGATGCGCGGCGGGCGCGGGATTGAGGATGGTAGGCACGCCGAGCGCGTGGGCCAGCGCGAGTCCATGCTCGACGACGGTGAGCGAAAGCTCGAGCTGGGCAACGAATACGCTGGAGGCGGCAATCAGTTCGCGAGCCTGATCGACCTCCTCGGCAGTCACTTCAAAGCAGGCGCCGGGCACGACGATAATAGCGTTCTCGCCCTTTTCTGCATCGATGATGATCGTGGCCGCGCCGGTAGCGCTCGCCGTCGTAAAGAGAAACCGTGTGTCGATGCCTTCTGTCTTATAGAGATTGCGCGCCATCTCCCCGAATGGGTCCTGCCCCAGCTTGGAGATGAAGCTCACCCGGCCGCCGGCGCGCGCCGCGGCAACAGCCTGATTGGAGCCCTTGCCGCCGGGACCGAGATTGAACGACTGGCCCATCAGCGTCTCGCCCCAGGCGGGGATGTGCCCCGCGCGGAAAGCCAGGTCCGCCACAAAGCTGCCCATCACTGTAACCCATTTGCCGGCCATCACAGATTCATCCTTAATGTATTCCATGCTCTAGTACAACAGATGCCTGGCCCGGATCGGCATGAACCGTTCAATCGCCTCAACCCAATCCAGCCACACGCGGCGCGGGTCCTGCCCGGCGATGATCGCATCCATCGTGGCTTCGTTCAGCATCAAGCTGTCCAGGTTTTTCATCTCGAACTGCTGCGGATAAAGCAAGTGGAGCGCGGTCGCAATCTCAATGCCAAGTTCAGGAGCATCGAGTGAGTTCCTGTCGGTGACAACAATGTTCACTCCGCCACATTTCTGCTGCGCATACACGCTGGTGCTGGGCGTGAATTCCGTCGGCACAAAGCGTACTCCGCTGATGGCTCTCTCGTTCAGATAGGTGGCCAGTTCCCGCGGTTGAATCCACGGAGCGCCCAGCAGTTCGAAGGGCGTATCCGTGCCGCGCCCCAGCGAAACATTGGTGGCCTCCAGGATTCCGAGACCGGTATATAGAATAGCTTCAGTAAGGCTGCGCATGTTAGGAGATGGATTCACCCAGAGTACTCCGGTAGAATCCAGCCAGTCGCCACGCTGCCATCCCTCCATGGGAACTACCTTCAGCCTGGAATTAATGCCGCGCTCGGAGTTATAAAAGCGCGCTAACTCGCCGATAGTCATGCCATGGCGTATGGGAACTTGTCCGTAGTTAATGTAGCTTTCCCGCCCTTTGTCGCTTATGGGTCCTTGAACATATGTGCCGTTGATGGGATTCGGTCTATCGAGGACAAAGATTCTCTGCCCTGTCTGGGCCGCTGCCTCCAGGAAATAACCAAGCGTGGTTTCATAGGTGTAAAAGCGCGTTCCCAGGTCCTGAATGTCATAGACAATTACATCCGCCTGCTTCAACACCTCCAGCGATGGATGGCGCTTGGCGCTGGTATCTCCATAGACGCTGTAAATGGGAATTCCGGTTGACGCGTCCTTGGAATCGCCAATATCGGTTGTATCCATGCTTCCGTTAACGCCGTGCTCCGGGCTGAAGATGGCCACAACCCGTATGCCCGGCGCCTTGAACAGCACATCGATGGTGCGATTGCCTCGCGAGTCCACGCCGGTTTGGTTAGTCACCAGCGCCACCTTGGTTACGGTTCTGCCCGCATCCCGTATTTCGGCAAAATCGTGGTCCTCCAGCATATCGATGCCGGTGCGAACCGAGCCATTGCGAGCGGTCACAAGGCGCGCCGACGGCATGGCCTCGTTGTAGCCAGTGATCCGCGCCAGACGCAGTTTTTGATCCTCTGAAACCGACAGCCCCAGGCTCTCGGCAGCCGCTGACGCAACCCGCGCGCGCAGCGGAACAATCGCGGCGTTATGGCCATGCGGATGAACCGCGTTGGTCAGAAGAATTACATAACTATCAGTAACTGGATCGATCCAGAGAGACGTTCCGGTGTATCCGGTGTGCCCAAATGAACCTACCGGAAAAAACTCTCCTCGATTAGTGGAGTACGGCGAATCGATGTCCCAGCCCAGGCCGCGCAGTGAAGCTGCCGTGGGCGGCTGCTGCGGAGTAGTCATCTTCTCCACCGTCAGCGGCGTAAGAATATGAAAGCCGGTGAGCATCTCCTGCGCATATTTTGAAAGATCGTCGACGGTAGAAAACAAACCGGCGTGCCCCGCGACTCCGCCCATCCGCCGCGCGGTCGGATCATGCACCACGCCGCGCAACATATGATGGCTTTCATCGTATTCTGTCGGCGCAATGCGCGGAATCCACTCCGCGGGCGGCAGATAGCGCGTGTCCTTCATCTCCAACGGGGTAAAAACATATTTCGCGGCATATTCATCCAGACTCATGCCGGAGACTTTTTCAACCAGAAATCCGAGCGTCTCAAAGTTAATGTCGCTATAAAGAAAGCGCGAGCCGGGAGGGATTATAGGCTTCTGGTCCATGGCCATCTGGTAAGCCGCATCGCGCCCCTTCCACGATGTTTTAAGATCAAGGTCCTCCGTCAGCCCGGAAAAATGCGTAAGCAATTCGCGGACCGTAATGTCGCGCTTTCCGTTTCTAGCGAACTCAGGAAGGTAGGCCGCTGCCGGCTCGTTCAATCGCACCTTCCCTTCCTGCACCAGCTTCATCACGGAAGTCGTCGTGGCAATGCACTTCGTCAGCGAAGCAAGATCGAAGATGGTGTCCACGGTCATAACTTCCCTGACCGGCTCCAGCGAACGCATGCCGTAGGCCTTGCGGTAAACTACCTTGCCGTTGTGCCCGATCAGCACGACGCCGCCGGGAATCGTCCCCCGCGCAACCGCCGCATTCATGATCGCATCGATGTTGGCAAAGTTCGCCCCGCTCGTGATAACTGCCGCGTTGCCAGCTGGCGTTGCATCCTGGGCAGCCAGGCCGCACCACGACGCAATCACCATGAACAGAACTAAGATAATTCGATAAATTGCGGGTCGACTTTTCAATTGAATCTTCCTTATCTATGCAGTCTTGGGCGACTTACTAACTTATTTCCGAAGTCGCTGAGCATACCTGCATCAACTTATGAAGCTAATACCTTCAGCCCTAGTCCCGGCCCGGACGGCAAGATCAACTTACCTTTCAACACCTTCACGCCCTCGTATGGATCGTTGGAAATCAGAAGATTACCATCCAGATCAGGATAATCCACCAGAGCCGCCAGATGCGCCGCTGCTGTAACAGTGCATGAGCTGGAGATCATGCAGCCCAGCATCACCTTCATGTTCATTGCGCGGGCAAACTTGATCCATCGATAGGCTTCCATCACGCCGCCCGACTTATCCAGCTTCACATTGATTCCGTCATAAGCTTCTTTGAGCCGTGGAATCATCGACGCGTCGGTGCTGGCTTCGTCGGCAATAACAGGTAAGTGCACCTTGCTGCGCACATACTTAGTCTCTTCGAACATATGTGCAGGCATCGGCTGCTCGATTAGTTCGACACCCTGCGTCTCCAGCCAGTTAATCTTGCGAATGGCTTCTTCCTTATCGGTCCATCCCTCATTGGCGTCCACGCGCAGTGGTTTTTTCGTGACGCTGCGCACGGCTTCGATGGTCTCCTCGTCGTTCTTTAGCCCGACCTTCACTTTCAGAACCGGAAAATCCTCCGCCTCTCGCGTCTTCTGCCGGGTAATCTCCGGCGTGTCAATTCCAATCGAGAAAGTGGTCACGGGTGCGTCGGCCGGGTCAAGTCCAAAATACTGATAGAACGGAATGCCGAGTTTCTTGCCCAGCCAATCGCAAACCGCGATATCCACCGCCGCCATGGCCGCGTGCTGATGATCGCCCAGCAAACGGCGCACCTCGGCAAGGAACTTATCGAACTTCCGCGGATCGCCTATAGCAATCTTGTCGAGGATCGCATCGATGGCCTGCTTGGCCTGCTGCGGAAACTCCTTGTAGCGCACAATCGGCGCGCCCTCGCCGTATCCTGTAATGCCGTCGCGCTGATACTGAACGTGAACCGTGTCGCGATAGGCGCTGGAAGACATCGTAGTGGTCCAGGTGTGTCGCAGCATCAGGCGCTTCAGCTCGGTCTTGACGACGGCATTGCCGCCCGTTGTCAGCAAGTCTGTGGCATACAAGGCCGCTGGCATTGCCGCGCCAATGCCCGCCGCGCCCGCCGCCTTGAACAAATCCCGCCGATTCATCTTTTCACTCTCCGCGCTGCTACCAGCAGTTTAGTCCAGTGCGTATCGTCCAGTCTGCTGATCTGGACCATTGGGTGGGTGTTGGTTGTATCGTGGATAAACTCGCCGTTGCCGATGTACATTCCCGTGTGGTTGATCTTCTCAAGGCTCTCGCCAAAGAACAACAGATCGCCCGGCTGCAGGTCCTTGCGCTCCACCGGCACGACTCCGCTCCAGCTTGCCTGCGCGCCGGCATCCCGAGGCATAATGATCCCGCGTTGGCGGATCAGCATCTGCGTGAAGCCGGAGCAGTCAAAACCATAGCTGGAGACCCCGCCCCATGTGTAAGTAATGCCTAGAAACCTGCGCGCCAGTTGAATGGTCTGGCCGATGGTCAGCGGCGAGAAATCCGCGCTTACGTTGCCCTGCTCAATGTAAGCCGTCCGGCCATTCACAAGCTTGACCTGGAGCCAGCGTCCTTCCTTGTCCAAAGATCCGGGAACCAATTCCAGCCGCGCCTCCCAGGGCAGGCTCAGAATTGGAGCGTGCTTGATTACGCTTGGTTCAAGGTATAGATTCGCGCTAAGTCCCACAACACGCACCGCCTTTCCATCCGGAGCATAACTGCCTTGCAAGGGAGTTATATCGGCTTCAGCCACCCAACCTGTGTAGTCATCTCCGGTGCGAATATGAATCCATCCGTTTCTCATTTCCAGCGAAAGTACGCCTGACCCATAGATTGCCTGTGACACCACCTCGCTATTGGCTGAAGCGGTGGCGTACATATTGATCACCGGCCTGGAAACAACATAGTCCGGCTTAGCGACTGACATTTGGCTAACTGCGGCGACACCCCAGAGTGCGGCGCACAGTACAAACAAGCTCCGAATCACAGAAATAATTCCGCGAATACATATCTTCATCTAGCACCTCCGATTGCCGCTTCATCCGGCACAACCCGGCGCAGACAAAAACTGGCCCCATAGCCAATGCTAAATGTAAAAATGCTTCCCAGCGGCACGTACCAGGTGTAGGGGACCATGGTGAACTGCCAAAGAAAGATATTCAAGGCAAAGCCGCACACCATGCCAACCATGGCGCCGCTCTCCGAGGCGCGGCGAGTAATAACCCCCAGCATGAAAACTCCCAGCAGCGACCCGTAGGCCACCGAAGCGATAGACAGGCCGACTTCCAGCACCTTTTGGCCGCTCTGCCGGACCACAATCGCCAGCGCAAACAACACCACTCCCCAGCCGATGGTTGCTATCCGGGAGAGAAACATGCGGCGCTTCTCGCTAACGCCGGGATTGAACCGGGAGTAAAAATCGATAATGGTTGTGGAAGATAGCGAATACAGTGAAGCGCTCAGGTTGGTCATGGCCGCTGCCAGAATGGCCGAGACCAGCAAGCCGCTGATGCCGTGCGGCATCGAGTTGACGACGAAGGTGGGATAGATGCGATCCGGGCGTGCAAAGGCCGCAAGCGGCGGGAACAGCTTGTAGAAGGCAAAGAGCAGCGCGCCGATCAGCAGAAAGAGCGCAAACTGGAGCAGCACCAGGACGCCGCTGGCTATCAGCGACATCTTGGCAGATCGTTCGCTGCGCGAGGCCAGCAAGCGCATCACGATCAACTGATCGGTCCCGTGGCTGGCCGTCGTCAAAAATGCGCCGCCTATGACTCCGGACCAGAAGGTGTATTTCGCGTAGAAGTTCCAGCCAAACTCAAAGAGGTGAAACTTTCCGGCCTCCGCGGCCATGCCGTAGGCGCTATGCCAGCCGCCCGGCACCAGATGTACGATGGTAAACAGGCCGATCACGGTTCCTGCAATGTAAACCGATAACTGAATCACATCCATCCATATCACGGTCGCCATGCCGCCCTTGAAGGTGTAGATCAGCGTGAGAATAATGACGATGGCGATGGCCGCGACATCGCGGCCCAGGTCGCTCGATCCGCGCAGGAGCCCGGAGAGCGCGATGCCCACCACAATGGCGATGGCGAATACGCGAACACTGTCGGCGGCGGCGCGCGTCATCAGGAACAGTCCAGCGGTCAGCCCGCGCAGCCTCTGCCCGAAGCGGCGCTCAATGAGCTGATAGGCCGTCACCAGGTCGCCGCGAAAATAATGTGGAATCAACAGCAGGCTGATGACGATGCGTCCGATCACATAGCCGATTACAAGTTGAAGAAAGCGGAAATCCTGCTCGTAGGCCATTCCCGGCACGCTGATAATGGTCAGCGTGCTGGTTTCGGCTGCCACGATGGAAAGCGAAATGGCCCACCACGGAATCGACTTTTCCGCCAGAAAGTAGCCCTTGATGGTGTTCTGCTTCTTGCGGAAGTGCATTCCAAAGGCCGTGACGCAAGCCAGGTACAGCACGATCACGGCTATATCAAATGCGTTCAGTCCCATGGCGCCCTCGCAAGACAGTCAGCAACGCGTAGATCTAGACTACGCCGTAGCCCGCTGCAGCTCGCGGCCGCCCAGGCGGATGCTGACCACTTTGGAGACGCCCGGCTCCTGCATGGTGACGCCGTAGATCATGTCGGCCGCCTGCATCATGCGTTTGGAGTGGGTGACCACCAGGAACTGCGTGTCCCTGCTCAGGGCGTGCATCAGGTCGGAGAAGCGGCCGACGTTGGTCTCGTCCAGCGCCGCGTCCACCTCATCCAGCGCGCAGAAGGGGCTGGGCTTGAACTGGAAGATGGCCACTAGAAGGGCCAGCGCTGTCAGCGACTTTTCGCCGCCGGAGAGCAGCAGCACATTCTGCAGTTTTTTGCCGGGCGGCGAGGCCACGATGTCCAGCCCGCTCTCGGCCTGGTTCTCCGCGTCGGTGAGGCGCAGGAAGGCCTGCCCGCCCTGGAATAGCCGCGCGAAAACCTGTGCAAAGTTCTCGTTGATGCGGGTAAAAGCCTCGTCAAATTTGGTGCGCGAGATCAAATCAATCTCCCGGATGGTCTGCTGGGTGTTCTCGATGGACTCCATCAGATCGGTGCGCTGCGTCTCCAGGAAGCCGTGCCGCTCGGCGCTCTCCTTGTACTCTTCCAGGGCCATCATGTTCACCGGGCCCATCTGCTCCAGGCGCTGGCGCAACCCGCGGCAAATCTCCTCTTCCGCGGCCAGCTCCTCGCCAACCAGGCGTACGATCAGCACATCGGCGCGCAGCGCGGCGGCCTCCAAATTCACCTCGGCCAGGCAGCTTGCCTCCAGGTGCTCAAGTTCGGCGCCCAGCCTGGCCACTTCGCTCGAGCGGCTGGCGCGGTCTTCGCGCAACTGGTCCAGTGCTGACCGTCCGTCCTTCAGTTGCGTCTCCATGTTTGCCAATTGCAGGCGCAGGGCCTGGGCCTGGGCAGTCAGCGTCTGCGCCTGGACCATCGCCTCGGCGCGTCCCGCAGTCAGTTCCTGCTCGCGCTGGGCCAGCTCGGTATTCTCCCGGATGCGCTGCTCGCGCTCTGTCTCGGCCGCGGTTCGCTGTTGTTCAATGGTCTGAACGCGGCGTTCCAGGTCGGCATGGAGACGGTCGATGCGCTGAAAAGCTGCCTCAGCTCCGCGCCGCCGCTCTTCCAGGCCGGCCAGTTCGGCGGTCACCCGCGCTGCTTCCTGCTGTAAGCTCTCGCGCTTTTCGCGCAGCAGAGCCAACTTCGCCTGCATCTCGTCAAGAGCCGTCTCCAACGTCCGGTGCTCGGCCTCCAGGCGAAGCATCTCCGCGCGCTGTTCGTCGATGGCGCTCCGCTTAGCCTCGCGCGCATCCTTATTACGGGCTGCCTGCGCCTCCCACTCCTCGAAGCGCCGCTCGACGCGCTGTGTCTCGGACTCCATCTGCTTGAGCGCCGCGCTCATGTCTGCGGTATCGCGCTCGGCCAGCCGCCGCTCTTCGCTGCGCGCCTCCAGTTGAGCGGCCATTTCTTCAATGGCCTTCACCCTCGCCGCCGCTTCCGTCTCCGTTTGGGTTAAGTCGTTCTCCAGTTTGCCCAGGCGGCCCTCAGCCTCGCGCAGCTCGCGCTTCAGCGCCAGCGGGCCTTCGCTGGCCGGCTTGCCCCCGGTCACCGTCACGCTGTGGAAGCACTCGCCTCCCGGCGTCAGAAAATATGCGTAGGGATACTGCATGGCCAGCCGCCGCGCTTCGAGGATGTCTTCGACCACATAGCTGTGCTTGAGCTTGGGCAGAATCGTCTCCAGAGACCGCCCAAAACCATTCAGCACGCGGATCGAGTCCTTGAGCGGCGTCAGTGCGGGGCCGCTGATGGTATCCTCGCCCTCCTCAAATAATCCGCCCTGATCAACTGGGTGAATCAGGAAAGTAGCGCGGCCATCCACGCCGGACTTGAGCAGTTTCACTCCCTCTTCGGCAGCCACCCAGCTCTTGACCACCACATAATTCAGCTCCTCGCGCAGAAACTCATCCACCACGCCCTCATGCGCGCCGCTCACCTCGAGAAAATCCGCCAGTGTCCCCACCGGCGCCATGCCCTCGGCCAGCGCGCCGGGCTTCAGCAGCCGGCGCACCGTTTCGCTGGAGTAGCCGTGGTTGCGAATCAGCGATTGCAGGGCATCGCGGCGTCCGGCGATGGTGGCCTGTTCTCCACGCAATTGGTTGGCGCGTGTGCGCAGCTCATTTTCTTCGGCGCGGCAGGTCTGCAGAGCCTCACGCAAGGCCGTAATCTCGCTCTCCAGCCGCTTGAGCGCTTCCGCCGCGGATTCAAAGCGCTGCCGTGCTTCTCCGCACTGCGCGCCCAGGTTTTCCAGCTCCATCCGCGCCTGGCCCATCTCGGTTTCCAGCCGCTCCGCCTCGCGTTCCAAGGCCGCCAGAATCTCTTCGCCCTGGGTCGTGTGGTTGCGGGCGTTGCCGGCCAGGGTCAGCAGGTGCATGGCGTGGCGCCGGCTCGTTTCCAGATCCCTCTCCGCCGCAAAGACCTCCTCGGCAGCCGTGCGCGCCTCCTGCTGGCGCGCCTCCACCTGCTGGCGAAAGACGCGCGCCTCTTCAGCCGCCGTGGCCATAAAGCTCTGTTGCTGTGTCCGTTCCTCGGCGATTCCGCTCAACTGCGTCCGCGTCTGCTCCAGTTCGGCGCCGGCCGCTGCAATTCGAATCTCCAGCTCGCTCAGCCGCTCAACGTTGGCGCGCTGCTTCGCCGCGGCCCGCTCCATCTCCACCGCCGCCGTGTTGGCGCGATTCTGCGCCTCCTGGCCCTCGCTATCCAATTGGTAGCCGCGCTCGGTAAGCGAGTGGTGGCTGCCTTCCTGCTCCTCAATCCCCGCCGCCGAGCCGTTGATCTGCTCCGTCAGGCCGGCAATTTCATGTTCCAGCCTTGCCCGCTCGGCGTCCATCAGCGCCATGCGGCTGGCCAGCACCACGCGCATCCGTCCGCGCAGCTCGTCGCGCACCGCGCCGTAGCGCTCCGCCTTCGACGCCTGCCGCTTCAGCGAGTTCATCTGCCGCGTCACTTCCTCAAAAATGTCGTTCACTCGCGCCAGATTCTGCCGGGCGCTCTCCAATCGCAATTCGGCCAGCCGTTTTCTGGTCTTGAAGCGCGTAATCCCCGCCGCTTCCTCGATAATCGCCCGCCGGTCGTGCGGCTTGGAGCTGAGCAACTGGCCTATCTGCTCCTGCCCGATGATCGCGTAGCTGTCCGGCCCCAGCCCCGTGCCCATGAAGATGTCCTGAATGTCGCGCAGCCGGCAGAGTTTGCCGTTTAGCAGATACTCGCTCTCCCCGGTGCGAAACAGCCGCCGGGTTACCTCGATCTCGCCCTTCTGCGGCGTGCGCTGGAACTTGCGGCGGCGAATCTTCAGCACCACCGCCTGAGGACCCTCGCCGCTGGAAAATGTCTGCGGCTGGCCGAACCCCTGCGTCGAACCAGCCTCCCCCGCGGAATCCTCTTCCAGCACCTGCCCTGGCTGCTCGTTGGCAATAATCTCCTCGGCTTCGGCGGCTCGCTGGCGGCGCGCCTCTTCCTCATCCCAGTCGGCCGGAGCGTCATGATCGACCACCAGTTGCGGTTCCACCGGGATCGGCCCCTGGTAAACCTCCGGATCAACCATGGTCAGCGTCACCTCGGCCATGCCCAGCGGCTTGCGCGCGTTGGTTCCGGCAAAGATTACGTCCTGCATGTGCGTGCCGCGCAGCGATTTCGCGCTCTGCTCGCCCAGCACCCAGCTCACTGCGTCCAGAATGTTCGACTTGCCGCACCCATTCGGCCCCACCACCACGGCTATGCCCGTTCCCGCCACGGTCAACTCCGTGCGGTCGCAAAAGCTCTTGAAGCCGAGGATGTGGATCTTCTTAAGTTTCAGCATGTGAACTCCGGGGTGTTGGGGGCTGCGGTCTTGTTCTGGTCCTGAAACGAACGCGCCGTGCTCCATCCATTACGCGTTCTTTGCAAAATGGGTGGGAGGCCACGCTAGTTCGTCTCACTGCGTCCGGGTAACCCGCTGTCCTCGTTCCTGACACAGCGAAAAATTACCCTTGATTACTGACTCTACGGAGCCTGGAGGACAGGGTCAACGGTTGAAGAACGAGATTTTGTGGATAAGGGAGTCCGGAATTCCTGTTCTTGGAATTTCCTAAAAAAGTAGTGCGTAATTGGGATTTTCTGAGAAACTCCGCCGGGCTTTTGCACAACCGTGGTTCCAGTCCGTTGCTCAATCATCCAACTCGCTCACTGGCAATCCCTGCGAATCACCAGCCGACTTGCCGCGGAAGAATCGCTCCATCTTTTTCTCCGTCCCTTTGCAGATTATTACCCCCTCCCGGCGCACAATCAAACCATGAACAATGTCCAGAGTCGCGCTGCGTTCTATTCCCTGTTCCCTGTTCCCTGTTTTTCGGGTACCCCCCCCTCCCCCCCCAATATTTTTTTTGGCCCTGTTTCCTTGCAGATCATTTCAGCAATCTATGATTCATCGCTTCTTCGAATTGCCGGGAAAATGCTGCAAGTAGATTTATTATCAACAACATAAATAGATTTCGATCAACAGCCGGAATGAGTCTTCTACCTTGCAGGCGTCCCAGTATGTGAGATTCGTGATTTGCCTGTGGAAAATGCCTTGCAGATAATTACGAGGCTTTCTTTACCGCTTCTTGCCGCGCGCTTGAGGGGTTGTTTTTGCCAACTCGTTAACAGAAACGGCACCGAATTCGAGCGCCGTTTCGCTAACTTGCTGATCTTCCGTTGTTTGCCTGTTTGTTCACTGTGCGGCGGGGCAGGCGCACTCTTTGAAGGCTTTCGAGGTGTAGTTCGTCAGTGTGCAAACGTACTGCGGCCAGGCCAGTTGGAGCAGGGGCGTTGCGTAGCCAACGGAGAAATCTTCAATGTAATTTTTACTCGCCTGAGTCTTCGCGTCGGGATCGGATGCGAAGCCGGCGATGAGCTGGCTTACGGAAGACGATGTAAATGCAGCCAGGCGATAGCTGCGCGCAAAATCGTATTCTTCGGTCCAGGCGGCATTGATTCCGGTCAGGTTCGACGCGACAAACACCTTGTAGTCCTTGAGTGCTGCCGACGATGGATCAACCCGCGCGATAGTTATGGACGGATGGTTTCCGTTTATGGGTGAAATAGACGAGACCATCTTGACTGCTACGCTCTTTCCTGATGCCGGGCTTTGGCCGTCCTCCTTCAGAAGCCGCAGCTCATCCATGTGCGTGTGCGCGAAGATGGCTAGCTGGACTACATCGCCATACTCAGCGATCACCTCCGCCAGCTTTTCCGAAGCGAGAAACTTTACGGGCTTCTGGCCGCCGCAAGGATCGTCCTTCTGCCTCGCTGTCGCGTACAAATCGATTCCTGGCGGAATGTGGCCCATGACCCAGATCTTCTGCTTGTTGGCGCGAGCCTCCTCAAGTTGCTGGCGAAGCCACGCAAGCTGCGCGTCGGCTTCTGTTTGATCAATTTTGCCCGCGCAGCTCTTGTAGTTCCTTGCCATAAACAGATCGTTCAATACCAACAGGCGCGCGTTTTTGATGGGCGCGGGCAGGGAGACGCTGTAATAGCCGCCGGCCGCGAAACTCTCTTGCGCGCTTTGGCGTTCGGCGGCGGGAAAGTTCTTTGTAACTTCGCTGCCTGTAACTCGGAGAAACTCGCTGTGAGCGTCGAGCTGGTAGTCGCCGCAGTCGGAGTCATTGTTTCCCAGGGCAATATATACAGGCACGCTGGGAAAGGCTCCGTCTAACTCGCCTATCACAAATTCCAGTGTCTTTTCTACGAATGCCCTGTAGCTGGCAGGCGTGGATTGAGGAAAGAGCATCTTGTATTTGCATGGAAACTCATGTGAAAGGAGATCGCCGCTCACGGTAACAAACTTTGCATCGGCGGCGTGGCTGCGCATGGCCTTCACGCTGGAGTCGAAGAGCGCGAACGAAGTGTCGTCTCCGCGAGCGCGGCAGCTCTGCTGCAACGACTGAAAACGCTGCTGCTGATCCGGTGACGGCGGCGCGGCGAGTATGGATTTCCACGAGCTCGCTGGCGCGGCGGCCAGTTGCGGAACTTTGGCCGGGTCCCAGAACGGCTCAAAGTGAATATCGCTGACGAGCAGCGCGGGGATGGTGATTTGAACGGACGGCTTGGCTGGCTGTTTGCTCTGCGCGAGTATCGCGCCCGCAAACAGCAAGAAGCACATCAGCGCGATTAGTTGTACGGCTGCGGCGCGGAGGATGCAAGCTGCAAGATTCCGTTTCATCGCTGTTCTTTGGCTTCAGGTGAACACTGAACCTTCAACCATGGTTGAAGGTTCAGTCGTTGTGGCTCTGATACAAGGTCAGCTCACTCGCTCAATGACGACGGATTCAAGCGTGACAGGCTTCTTGGGCTTATCTTGAGAGTCGCGCGCAACTTTGGAGATTTTTTCCGCGATCTCATAGCCCTCGACAACTTCGCCGAAGATGGTGTGGTTGCCGGTAAGCCACGGCGTGGGAGCAACGGTGATGAAGAACTGGCAGCCATTGGTTCCGGGACCGGCGTTAGCCATGGCCAGCTTGCCTGGTTTGTCGAACTTGTGCGGAGAGCCTTTGGTTTCATCCTGGAAGCGATAGCCGGGTCCGCCCATGCCGGTGCCGGCGGGATCGCCGCCCTGAATCATGAAGTCAGGAATGACGCGGTGAAAGATGGTGCCGTCGAAGAGCTTGTCGGTGGATTTCTTGCGCGTGGTGGGATGCGTCCACTCTTTGGATCCCTCGGCAAGCTCGATGAAGTTCTTGACGGTGATGGGCGCGTCAGACTCAAAGAGCCGGACGGTGATCTTGCCTTCAGTGGTAGTGAAGACGGCGTAGGTTCCTGCTGCGAGAGGCATGAAGACTCCTGAGTATTATGATTTGGGCGCGGCATTCGGGACTGGCGGCAGCGGCTGGCCTTCGCGGACGATGGTCACCTTCTTCAGCACCACCGGCGTGAGCGGCTTGTTCTGGCTGTCCTGCGCCACGCGCGCAATGGCCTTGACCACATCCAGACTGGCAGCGTCGCACTGGCCGAAGATGGTGTGGTGATGGTTGAGGTGAGGGGTGGGCACTTCGGTGATGAAGAACTGGCTGCCGTTGGTGTTGGGTCCGGAGTTGGCCATGGCCAGGCGGCCGGGCACGTCGAAACCAAGATTGGGATCAAACTCATCTTCAAACTGATAGCCGGGATCGCCCATGCCGGTTCCAATCGGATCGCCTCCCTGAATCATGAACTCAGGGATCACGCGATGGAAGATGGTGCCGTTGTAAAGCGGCTTGTGCTGCTTTTTGCCGGTCGCGGGGTCAGTCCAGTCCTTTGTGCCCTCGGCCAGAGCGATGAAGTTGGCTACTGTTTTAGGCGCCTGCCGCTGAAAGAACTGGCAGGTGATGCGGCCCATGGAAGTATCCATCACCACGGTCGGGCCGTTGGGATGGGTCATGGCGGCAGCAGTGGCGGCGGGCGCTTCGGGCAGGTCGGTTTGGGCGAAAGCCGAGGCGGCAAAGGCCGCGGCCAGAGCGGGAAGAAAAAGTGTCTGTTTGAGTTTCATATCGACTCTTAGGGTAAATCATGCGGATGGTGTGGGGCCAGCGGTCAGCCGCCCTTCTTGCAGCGGGCCATGATGGCGTTGTGGAGGCGCTCCTGCAAGCCGGCGGGCAGGTCATAGATTTCATGAGAGCGGTAGATTTCGATGGTTTTGCGGGTGGTGTTGAGGATGACCTTGCAATGGCCGCAGCGGCCCAGGTGGGTTTGTAATTCGGCGCGCATCTCGGGGGTCACAGTGCCGTCGATCAGGTCGTCTAGGTGGGCGAGAAACTCTTTGCAGGTCACTTTTCAGCCCCCGTTTCTCGTGGTCTCATATTTTTGAGTCCCTTGTTCCTGCGGAAGTAGCGGCTCAGGCGCTCGCGCAGTTGCAGCCGGGCGCGCAACAAGCGCGACTTAACGGCGGGAATGCTCAGCTTCAGCGTCTCCGCCGTTTCCTCGGTCGAAAGCCCTTCCACATCCCTCAACACAAACACGATGCGAAACCCCTGCGGCAGTCCCTGGATGGTCTTGCGTAAAATCTCGGCCAGCTCGGCCTGGTTATAGTTCTGCTCCGGATCGGGCGCCCAATCGGCCAGATCGCGGGGCACGCTTCCCTCTTCGGTCTCGATATCCTCGTCAATTGAAACCATCTTGCCGCTGCGCCTCTTGCGCAGCCGCATCAGGCTTTCGTTGACCGCAATCCTCACCAGCCATGTATAAAATTTCGAATTGCCCTGAAACTGATCGAGCTTTTCGTACGCCTTCAGGAAGGCATCCTGCGTAACGTCCTCGGCATCCTCGCGGTTTTGCGTGATGTGCTGGGAGATACGAAAGAGCTGGCGCTCGTACTTGCGGACCAGTAAATCGTAGGCCGACACATCGCCGCCTCGCACCCTGGCGACCAGGGCTACGTCTGGATGCGGCTCGAGTTCTGCTGCAACTGATTGGATGGCCGGCATAGGCATTGGTTGCGAAAAATCCGCAGGACAGGCTGCTGATTGCGCTTAAGGGTCCATAGATGAGTTTACCGGATGGCGCGGTTGGGGACCAAACGGGAGCACGGAGACTGGCTAAGGTCCAATTCGGCGGAACCGTTCCACTTTGCGACGATTTCGGTAATGGCTATGGTTCCCGGCGGCCTCATCCAGCGCAAAAGCATTTAAAGTTAAGAAATGAGGGTCGCATCTTCCCCAACTTCTATTTCGCGGCTGGCTTCGCGCTGCATCGCTATTTTGCTTGCTTTTTCCATGATTTTGCTGCCGGTTACGGGTCAATCGTCCAACGGCTCGACAAATGGCGGCTCGACAACCAAGCCGGCCGGACAAGCATCCTCCTCAGCGAAGAATAAGCCGGCGCAGCAGCCTGCCCAAAAAACAACGCAGACAGCAACGAAGCCGTCCCCGGCGGTTAGGAACACCGTAAATACCGCAAGTTCGACAAGCAAAAAGCCCGTAAAGCCTGTGAGCCCTGCCGTCAGGGCAGCCAGGCGCGCGCGGACAGCACGCATCAAGCTGGCCTTTGTGGCCTCGACCGAGTTGCGGCCCATGGCTCAGCAACTGGCCACGATGCGCACTCCGGCAGCCTACGCGGGCGTGGCCAAATACGCGCATCAGCATAGTGGCGAGGCCGCGGCGGCGGCTTACCTTGCGCTGGGTCACGCGTACTGGCTGGACAAGCGCTACGCGGAGGCAGCCGCCAACTTTAAGTTGGCCCGGCAGACCGGCAAAGAACTGGCCGATTACGCAGATTTTCTGGGCGCACACGCCAACCACGAGGCGGGCAACGAATCGGCCGCCGAGGCGACGCTGCGCGGGTTTACAACACGCTATCCGGAGAGCATTTTTGTTGCCCAGGCGCCGGAAGTGGAAGCCGAGACACTGCTGGCGATGCAGGATACGGCAGGCGCCGAGCGGGTGCTGGCGGCAGCCGCGAACACAGCCGCCGCGAACCGGCCCGCCTACCAACTGGCGCAAGGCGATGCAGCCTTGGCGCTGAAGCAGACGCAGCAAGCCGAGAACTTCTTCAAGCGGTTGCTGCTGGCTCATCCGCTAAGCCCGGAGGCGGATATTGCGCGGGCGCAACTAACCTCCATGGGCGCGGAGGCCAACCTGACTACGGTCGAGTTGCGCAGCCTGGGCGACGCCTACTACAACGCCGGCCACTACGCCGACGCCAGCACGCAATACCATGCGCTGGCCAGGCAGTCGAGCCTCGACGTTGAAAGCCGCGCAAGCTTTGCCGTGGCGGCCGCAGCCTGCGACCTGAAGCTGAAGCGTCTGACCAAGGCCCAAGCCGAAGCGCTGCCCAATACGCCTGACGAGAACGGAGCGCGGCGGCTCTACCTGCTGATAGAACTGGCCAAAAACCGCAACGATATGAACGAGCAGAAACGCATCGAGACAGAAATGGAGTCCCGATTCCCGCAGAGTCCGTGGCGGGCCGAAGCGCTTTACTCCATCGGCAACCAGTATCTGCTGCGGCGCGAGTATGCGGCTGCGGCCGAGTACTACAGCACATTGGCTACGCAGTTCCCATCGAGCAAGAACGCCGCAACGGCGCACTGGCGGGCCGGCTGGCTGAGTTACCGTCAGGGGCTTTATGCCGATGCGGCGCGCCTGTTCGACGAGCAGATCCGGCTCTATCCCGGCGCAACAGAGACCATGGCGGCGCTCTACTGGCGCGGACGTTTGTATGAGACGGTGGAGCAAAAGCCAGACAGGGCCGCAGCCAACTACCGCACTTTGATCCGGGCTTACCAGCACCACTTTTATGCGCAACTGGCAAGGCAGCGGCTGGCCGCGCTGGGCAATTACCCAAAGGAAGCACTGCCCGCGCCACAGCCGCAATTGGACCGTTTTCAGGCCACGCCCGTGCCGCCGCTCGAGGAGAGCTTTCCGGCAGACAGCCCGCACCTGGCCAAGGCGCGCCTGCTGGCGAATGCAGGCCTGAACGAATACATTGCGCAGGAGATTGCCGCAGACCCGGACTCATCCTCGTGGAGCGCGCTGGCCGAAGCGCAAATCTATGCCTCTTATGGCGAGCACTTTCGCGCCATGCGGGTGATGAAGAGAGCGTTGCCCTCGGCTACCACGGCCTCCATTTCGTCCATCCCGCTGGCCTATTGGCGGATTCTCTATCCGGAGCCGTGGTGGGAGACGATCAAGGCCGAGTCAGCCAAAAACAATCTTGACCCGTACTTGGTAGCCGCGCTGATACGCCAGGAATCGGAGTTCAATCCTTCGGCCATCTCTCGCGCCAACGCCTGCGGGTTGATGCAATTACTACCCGCTGTGGGTAAGTCAATGGCGCGCCAAGAGGGCATGGAGCACTTTCAAAGCTTCCAACTGTTTGATCCAGCCACCAACATCCGCCTTGGAACCCGCTACCTGCGCAAGACCCTGGACAAATTCGGCGGCGTGACAGAGTATGCGCTGGCTGCCTACGACGCCGGAGACGAACGGGTGAGCGAGTGGCAGGACGCTGGTCCCTACCAGGGCATGGACGAGTTTGTGGAATCGATCCCCTTCACCGAAACCCGCGAGTATGTCGAGATCATCCTGCGCAACCTGGAAACGTACAAGGCAATCGACGCGTATGCCGGCTCGCAGGGAAAAATGACTGCGGGATCAGGACATTAAGATTCTGCACTGCTGAAGGCCGAGGCGGTAAAGGCAGCTTCGTAATTATCTGCAAGTGGTTTTCAACAGCAAAAGTGCAAATCTCACATGCTGAGACGCGGGAACGAGTTGCGGCGAATTCTTCCTGCTAACCAAAATCCATGTATGTTGTTGATAACATACCTATTTTGCTGCATCATCCGCACAACGAGAAGAAGCAGTGAATCATAGATCGCTGTATTAATCTGCAAGGAATTGGGGCCAAAAATAAATATTGGGGGGGGGAGGGGGGGTAGCTCCCTCCAGTGGTCAATGAACAGTGGTCAGTGATCAACCACCCCAGTGACGAAGACCTGTCCCTTCACCCCAACGAGCAAAAATCGCTCGTTGGGGACCCCGGTCAGTAACGGCCCGCGCATCCGGAGATTGTTCATAAGATGATTGTGCGCCAAAGGATGGTAATTATCTGCAAAAGGGGATTAGAAGGCTGGAATTTATCTGCAAAATATCTGCTTACTGGACGGCGAAAGAATCCGCCTTCGCAAGGCCGCGTTAGCTTAACAATCGAGAGATGGAAGACCAAAATAGAGGGCTATTTCTTTCCAAATGGCACCATGAGCATCGGCTATGGTACTGAAAATAGACCGAAATGTGCCGTGGTGCACGGATACCCCACCGGGACCAATTACCATTGGAAATGAACCACGTTTGTTGAGATTTTTCGGGGAGACGTATATGTCCCGCATCGTTGAGATTACTGAACTTGCGCTACGAGATGCTCATCAGAGCCTGCTCGCCACCCGCATGTCTTTGGACGATATGATTCCGGCCTGCGAAGACATCGACAATGCCGGTTACTGGTCGGTGGAATGCTGGGGCGGGGCAACCTTCGACTCCTGCATCCGCTTTCTGAATGAAGATCCGTGGGAGCGGCTGCGCACGCTGCGCAAGCTGATGCCCAAGAGCCGCTTGCAGATGCTGCTGCGCGGACAGAACCTGTTGGGATACCGGCATTATGAAGACGGAGTGGTGGAACGGTTTGTGGAGAAGGCCGCGGCCAACGGGATCGACGTCTTCCGGATTTTTGATGCGCTCAATGACATCCGCAACCTCAAGACCAGCATCGATGCTGTGAAGAAGACCGGCAAACACGCGCAAGGCGCGATTTGCTATACCGTAAGCCCGCTGCACACCATTGAGGCTTATGCCGAGAGGTCCGAACAGTTGAAGGAGATGGGATGCGATTCCATCTGCATCAAGGACATGGCCGCCCTGCTGAGGCCGCAGCCCGCTTATGACCTGGTGAAGGCCATCAAGAAGCGGTGCGGCAATGAGACGCTGCTTCATGTCCACACGCACGCGACGACGGGAGTTACGATGGTTTCGCTCATGAAGGCCATCGAGGCTGGGTGCGACATTGTGGATACCGCGGTCAGCTCGCTGTCGCTGGGGCCTGGACACAACCCCACGGAGAGCCTGGTCGAATTGCTGGAAGGTACCGGCTACGAAACCCGCGTCAAATTGGATCGTGTTCAGCGTATTTCCAACCACTTTGCGCAAATCCGCCCACGCTACAAGGAGTTCTTCAGTGAGAATGTCGGCGTGGATACGGAGATCTTCAAAAGCCAGATTCCGGGCGGAATGATTTCCAACATGGAAAGCCAATTGAAGGGCCAGGGCGCGGGCGACCGGCTGAAGGAGGTTCTGGAGGAGGTTCCCAGGGTTCGCAAGGATTCCGGCTATCCGCCGCTGGTGACGCCTACCAGCCAGATCGTCGGCTCGCAGGCGGTGTTCAATGTGCTGATGGGCAAGTATAAGGTGCTGACCGGCGAATTTGCCGACCTGATGCTGGGCTACTACGGGAGCACACTCGGCAAAAAAGATCCCGAGGTGCTGAAGCAGGCCGAGGCCCATGCGAAGAAGCCGGCGATCACGGTTCGTCCCGCCGACCTGCTCAAGCCGGAGTGGGAGAACCTGAGCGCCACGGCGAATGCCCTGAAGGGTGCGAACGGCAGCGATGAGGACGTGCTGACTTATGCGATGTTCCCCAAGGTGGCGCTCGCTTTCTTCGAGAGCCGCGCGCAGGGCCGGAAGAATGTGGGCAAAGACCCGTCGGCGAAGGCTGCGGAAGTTAAAGCAGAATCAAAAGCGCCCGCGGCTGCTGCCGGCGGAGCAGCACTGCGCGGCAAAGTGAATTATGTGATTACGCTGAACGGCAAAGAACACCGGGTAAGCGTGGCCGCGGAGAAATAGAAGATACGTGCCGGCGAATATAGGAGCAGGAATGGCAAAGCAGGAAAAAAGCAAGAAGACGATGGCCGAAAAGATCTCCGGCCTTGACGCGAAGCGCGCGGAGCTTCAACAGGGCGGCGGCCAGGAGCGCATTGAGAAACAACACGCGAGCGGCAAGCTGACGGCGCGGGAACGCATTGCGAAGCTGGTGGACACGGGCAGTTTTCAGGAGATCGGGCTATTCGCTCTCCACCGGTCCACGTATTTTGGGATGGCCGACAAGGAGATGCCCGCCGATGGCGTGGTGACGGGCTGCGCGAAGATTGAGGGCCGCCAAGTGCATCTGGCCAGCCAGGATTTCACCGTGGGAGGCGGCTCGGCCGGCGAGACGCACAACGACAAGGTGGTGGATATGATGCGCCTGTCATTGAAGACAGGCAGCCCATTTGTCGTCATCAACGACTCCGGCGGCGCGCGCGTTCAGGAGGGCATCGACAGCCTGGCGGGATATGGGCGCGTTTTTTACCACAATGTTCTGCTCTCCGGAGTGGTGCCGCAGATTTCGATTATCTGCGGTCCCTGCGCGGGCGGCGCAGTGTACAGCCCGGCGTTGACCGATTTCGTGATTCAGACGCAGGCGGCGCGCATGTTCATCACCGGGCCGAAGGTGATCAAACAGGTTACCGGCGAAACCGTCAGCGATGAGGAGCTGGGCGGACCGCAGGCCCATATGAATTATTCGGGAGTGATTCATCTTATCGCGCGGGACGATGAGGAGGCGGCGCACCTGTGCCGGCGGCTGCTCAGCTTTTTGCCCTCCAACAACATTGAAGATCCGCCCCGTTTGGCTTTTAATCTGCCGATTGAGTCCGACGCGGAGATGAATGGAATTGTACCGGTGGACAACAAGGCAGTTTATGATGTGCGCGATGTTGTAACGCGGGTACTGGATTACCGGGATTTCTTCGAGATACAGCCGGGGTACGCCGCCAACATTGTGATTGGCTTCGGACGCCTGCAAGGCCGGCCAGTGGGCATTATCGCGAGCCAGCCGAATCACCTGGCCGGAGTGCTGGACATTAATGCTTCGGATAAGTCGGCGCGCTTTGTCCGCTTCTGCAACGCTTTCAACATTCCGCTGCTTACGTTTGTGGATGTGCCGGGATTTCTTCCGGGAGTGGAGCAGGAGCGGGGCGGCATTATTCGCCACGGGGCCAAGCTGCTGTTTGCCTACTCGGCCGCCACGGTGCCGAAGATTACGGTGGTGCTGCGCAAGGCATACGGCGGCGCATATATCGCGATGTGCTGCAGGGACCTGGGCGCGGACCGGGTGGTGGCGTGGCCGACGGCCGAGATTGCGGTGATGGGGGCCGAGGGCGCGGCGGAGATTGTTTTCAAGCGCGAAATTGACGGCGCAAAGGACAAGGCCGGCCGCCGCCAGGAGCTTGTGGATGAGTATCGAGAGACGTTTTCCAATCCTTATGTAGCAGCAGGCCGCCGCCTGGTGGATGACATCATCGATCCGGCCGATACACGGAAGGCGCTGGCGGATGCCCTGGAATCGCTGCACACCAAGCGGGAACTGCGTCCCGGGAAGAAACATGGATTGATTCCTTTATAACGAGGAGCCGCGCGTGGCAGTGAGTGCAAAAGATTTGATTCAGGCTTTTACTGAACGGCAATTAGCGATAGAAGGCCAACTGAGCGAGCTTGCCGGCGCGATCAAGGCCCTGCAGGCTCGCATGGCCGAGCTCAGCCAGTCTCCGGCGTCATCGAGAGCGCCGTCTTCCGCAGGCGAGGTGAAGGCAACTGACGTGGCCATGAAGGAAGCGGGTCATGGAGAAGTCACGCCCGAAATACTGGCGGTGATTGCCGCGGCCGTAACCGCATTTCTGGGAAAGAAAGTCCGCATTCGCTCGGCAAAGATGCTGCAATCGCACAATGAAGTTGTTAATCCGTGGGCACAGCAGGGACGCGTGCTCATTCACGCCTCTCATCATCTGCGGGGCAGGGGCTGAGACGGCAGAAAAATCATTGGGGAAGGAACTTGTAACTTGAAACTTCAGATTGCAATTGACGGAAAGACCTACGAGGCAGAAGTCGAAGTCCTGGAAGATGACGCGATGCAGCGCCAGCCGAGTTATGGGACGCACCAGCCGGTTCACGCGACGGTTCCGCCGACTCCGGTTGCAGGCGCGCAAGCTGCATCCGCGGCGGCCAAGGAAACAACGGAAAGCGTGAGCGAAGACAAGCTGTGCCGCAGTCCCGTGACGGGCATCGTGATCAAAGTGAACGTTGCGCCGGGGCAGGCTATTCAAGCCAACGATTTGCTCATGGTGCTGGAAGCCATGAAGATGGAAACAAATGTTACGGCGCACCACGCTGGAAGAGTGAAGAGCGTGCGGGTGGCGCAGGGCGACGCAGTGAAGCTGAATCAAGTTGTCGTTGAGTTCGAATAACAGTGTAACCCGTATTTTTTGAGCGTTCGCGACTGTTGTTGAGAGGAAAATAGTGAGCAGCGTTGATGAAGATCTGAAACTTGTTCCCGGAATCAAGTTCATCGATCATGTAGCCATCGCGGTGAAGCAGGGCGAGCTTGACCGCCAGGTTGAGGCCTACAAGATGATGGGCTTCCGCGAAGTGCACCGGGAAGAAGTGCGGGGAGTTGACCAAGTGCGCGAAGCGTTGCTGCGCGTTGGCGATGGTCCCAACCTGATTCAGTTGATTGAGCCTTTGACGGCGGATTCTCCAATACAAAAACTGATGGATAGAAATGGCGGACGCGGCGGGCTGGCTCATCTCGCCTTCCGCGTGGAGAGCGCGCAACAGGCATTCGACGCGATGAAAGCCAGCGGATTTGAATTGATCGATGCGGCGCCCCGCAAAGGCTCGCGAGGAACCACGGTCTTCTTTGTTCATCCCAAATCGAGAAGGGACACTCCTTTTGGATTCCTCATCGAAATAGTCGAAGACTCCGAGAGCAAGTGAAATATGGCCAGCGATCATCTTCTCCAGGAATTTCCACCCGTCAGCACTGAGCTGTGGGAGGAAGTTATCCGCAGGGATCTGAAGGGCGCCGACTACGCCGCAAAACTGATTTGGCAAACGGCGGAGGGGCTGGCGGTCAAGCCCTACTACAGGGCAGAGGACATCGCGGGCCTGGAATTTCCCCATGCGGTTCCAGGCGCTTTTCCCTTTGCGCGCAGCGCACGCGCAACCGGTGACTGGCGCATCCGGGAAGAGATCGATGCGGCCGATCCGGAGGAAGCCAATCGGGCGGCGCAGAACGCGGTGCTGGCAGGAGCCGAAGAGATCGCGTACCGCAAGGCCCGATTCGAGAGTGCAACAGATCTGGAAATGCTTCTTGCCAACCTCGAAGAGAGTCCCGTGCATTTTGAAGATGCCGGCGAGCCGCAGCTTCGTCTTTTAATTGATTGGCTGACTGAGCACAAAAGGCTCGCACCGGTATCGACCGGATGGAATCCGCTGGCCAACCTGGAGTTTGCGGCGGAAGTGATTGCGGCCGCGCCTGCCGCGCTTATCCCCTTCAACATTCATGGCGAGGAGTTTGAAGAATCGGGAGCGACCGCCGTTGAGGAAATCGGATTTACCCTGGCAGCCGCGATTGATTTTTTGGCAGGAATGCAAGAGCGCAAGGTGGACGCCAGTCGCGCCGCGGCGGCGATAGCATTTTCATTTTCAATGGGCGCTAATTTTTTCTTTCAGATTGCCAAGCTGCGCGCCTTCCGCATGATGTGGGCGCAGGCTGTGGAGAGCTTTGGCGGAACGCGCGCAAGCGCGAAGGCGCACATTCATGCCCGCAGCTCGCGCTGGAATAAAACTGTTTACGCTCCCCGCACCAACATACTGCGCGGCACCACCGAAGCCATGGCGGCGGTATTCGGCGGCGCGGACTCCATCACCGTGGCGCCCTTCGATGAGTGTTACAAGACGCCGGATGATGCCAGCCGCCGGCTGGCGCGCAATACGCAGATCATACTCAAGCACGAAGCGATGTTATCGCGAGTCGCGGATCCGGGCGCCGGGTCGTACTACCTGGAAGTGATTACCGATGCCATAGCCCGCGAGGGATGGAAAACGATGCAAGGAATCGAAGCCGCCGGGGGCTATCAGAAGGCGGCGAAGGATGGGCTGATCGCACAGGCGCTGGAGAAATCGCTGGCCGCCAGAGAAGAGGCGGTCACGTCTCGCCGCCGAATTTTTACGGGAACGAGCCAGCACGCCAATATTTCAGAAAAAGCATTGGAACGCGTTGACATTTCGCGCATTTCCAATCGGCGGCGCGGCACACAAATGTATGAGCAGCTTCGTCTGCGCATGGAACGGCACGTAGCCAAGGGCGGCAAGAATCCGCGTGTTTTGCTGGCCGAAATCGGAGACGCAAAGATGCGCTCAGCGCGCTCCAACTTTGCCGCGAACTTCTTTGCCTGCGCGGGCTTCGATCTTACCGCCAAGCGATTTTCAAGCGCCGAAAGAATTGCCGCGAGCGATGCCGATTTAATTGTGCTGTGCAGTTCAGACGCGGAGTATCTTGCGTTGGCGGCGGATGTAATTGACAGGCTGAAATCACTCAAGCGCGATACACCGGTGATTATCGCGGGCAATCCCGAATTGGCTGAGCAATTGCGAGCGGCAGGGGTTGCGGATTTCGTTCATCTGCGAAGCAATTCTATCGAATTTCTTACAAAATGGCAGCAACGGCTGGGGATCAAGGACTAATAATGCGTCCTGACTTTACAAAGATCGACTTGAAGCCCGCGCTAGAACGAGCGACTGCGCGAGAGGGCACGACGAGTGGGAAGAGTGAGTGGCTCTCACCGGAGCATATTCCTGTAAAGAGTTTTTATACGGACGAGGACCTCAAGGGACTTGAGCATCTTGAATACGCGGCGGGAATTCCTCCCTATCTACGCGGACCATACAGCACGATGTATGTGATGCGTCCCTGGACGATCCGGCAATACGCGGGCTTCTCCACCGCCGAAGAGTCCAATGCGTTTTACCGCCGGAATTTGGCCGCCGGCCAGAAGGGCCTTTCGGTGGCCTTTGATCTTGCCACGCACCGGGGATACGACTCCGATCACGAGCGCGTGACCGGAGATGTGGGCAAGGCCGGAGTCGCCATTGACTCGATCCTCGACATGAAGGTTCTGTTCGATCAAATCCCTCTTGGCCGAATGTCGGTATCCATGACCATGAACGGCGCGGTGCTACCCATCATGGCGTTCTATATTGTAGCCGCGGAAGAACAAGGGGTTACGCCGGAGCAGTTGAGCGGGACGATACAGAACGACATTCTGAAAGAGTTCATGGTTCGCAATACGTATATCTATCCGCCGGAAGGCTCCATGCGCATCATCGGCGATATATTCCGTTACTGCGCGGCGAAAATGCCGAAGTTCAACTGCATCAGCGTAAGCGGATACCATATGCAGGAAGCCGGCGCCACGGCGGATATTGAGCTGGCTTACACGCTGGCCGACGGCCTGGAGTATCTGCGCACGGGAGTGAAGGCGGGCCTGGATGTTGACGAATTCGCGCCCCGCATCTCATTTTTCTGGGGCATTGGCATGAACCACTTTATGGAGATTGCCAAAATGCGCGCGGCGCGGATGTTATGGGCCAAGCTGGTGAAGACCTTCCATCCGAAGAATCCCAAATCGCTGGCTTTGCGGACACATTGCCAGACATCAGGCTGGAGCCTTACCGCGCAGGACCCGTACAACAACGTGGTGCGCACATGCGTGGAGGCAATGGCGGCGGCATTCGGACACACGCAGTCACTGCACACCAACGCGCTGGATGAGGCGCTGGCGCTGCCTACGGATTTTTCCGCGCGCGTGGCGCGCAACACGCAGCTTTACCTGCAAGAGGAGACCGACATCACCCGCACTGTTGATCCATGGGCGGGTTCCTACTATGTGGAGCGGCTGACGCACGAGTTGATGCATGGGGCATGGGCGCTGATTGAAGAGATCGAGAGCCTGGGCGGCATGGCCAAGGCGATTGAAACCGGCGTGCCCAAGATGCGCATTGAAGAAGCGGCGGCGCGCAAACAGGCCTGCATCGACTCAGGCAGCGATGTGATTGTGGGCGTCAACGCCTATCTTGCGCCCGAGGAGCCGCAGATTCCGGTTCTCGATATCGACAATGCCGCGGTGCGAGAAGCGCAGATTAACCGGCTTGCCCAGTTGAAGCGCGATCGCGACCCGGAGAATGTACGCCAATCGCTCGCGCGACTGAAGCAATGCGCTCGCTATGGCGAGGGAAACTTGCTGGAGTGCGCGGTGGATGCGGCGCGCCAGCGCGCCACCCTGGGGGAGATCTCCTCGGCTCTGGAAAAAGTCTGGGGACGCTACGAGGCCACCACGCACATCATTGCCGGGGTGTATTCATCGGGAAGCTCGAACGCGGAGGAGTTCAAGAAAGCGCAGCGAATGGTTACGGAGTTTGAGCAGGCCGATGGCCGCCGCCCGCGTATTCTGGTGGCGAAGATGGGGCAGGATGGACATGATCGCGGCTCCAAGGTGATTGCCACGGCCTTCGCGGATATCGGCTTCGATGTCGATATCGGCCCCCTGTTCCAGACTCCACGCGAGGTTGCGCGTCATGCGGTGGAGAACGACGTACATATCGTTGGCGTCTCCTCGCTGGCCGCGGGGCACAAGACTCTGGTTCCGCAACTGATCGAGGAGTTGCGTGAACTTGACCGGGATGACATTCTGGTGGTTGTGGGCGGCGTCATTCCGCCGCAGGACTATGAGTTTCTTTACCAGGCCGGCGTTGCCGGAATCTACGGACCGGGCACGGTTATTCCATTGGCGGCACAGCACATTCTCGAGATTCTGAACGGCAGCCTGGCCGGAGGAAATTCCTGATTGGCAAATCATGACGAGAGCGCACTGCATATTCGTCCCGGATGCGCAACTCCGCAGCCGCCACGGGAGCTGATTGCGCGCCCTCCCGACCGCCGCCGCTCACTCACACGCCAGCAAATCGTCGACGGCATACTGCGTGGCGACCGTGTCCTGTTGGCGCAGGCCATCACCCTGATCGAAAGCACGCGCACGGCGGACCGGGAACGCGCCGAGTTGATTTTAGAGGACTGCCTTCCTTATAGCGGCAACTCCATCCGCGTGGGAATCACGGGCGTTCCTGGCGCGGGCAAGAGCAGCGTAATCGAGAGGCTGGGCGCATATCTGACAGGCGAATGCGGACAGAAGGTAGCCGTGCTGGCCATCGATCCGAGCAGCCAGCTTTCCGGCGGCAGCATTCTGGGCGACAAGACGCGCATGCAAGCTCTCGCGTCCAGCGAGATGTCGTTCATCCGGCCCTCTCCATCGCGCGGCTCTCTGGGCGGCGTGGCGCAGCGCACCCGCGAGGCGATGCTGCTGTGCGAGGCCGCGGGATTCAGCAACATTCTTGTTGAGACAGTGGGAGTGGGACAATCGGAGACCGCGGTACATGAGATGGTTGATTTTTTCCTGCTCATTACATTGGCGGGCGCGGGGGATGAGTTGCAGGGCATGAAGCGCGGCGTAATGGAGTTGGCGGATCTGGTGGCGGTCAACAAGGCGGATGGCGCCAATCTGACCGCGGCAGAAAGAGCCCGCAACGAGGCCGAGAACGCGTTGCACTACTTTCCCGGACCGGCGAATGGATGGACGCCGCGCGCGCTGACTTGCTCGGCACAAACCGGCAAGGGAATCGCCGAACTTTGGACGTGTGTGCAGGAATATACCGGAATGACCAAAGCCAACGGCTGGTTCAGCGTGAACAGGCAACAGCAAACGCGTAGATGGATGCGGGAGATTATTGAACAGGGATTGCGGCAGCGATTCGAGACTCATCCAGCCATCCGCAAGCGCATGGAGGCGCTGGAACGGGACGTGATGGAAGGGCGCACAACCTCATTTCACGCCGCACGCGCGCTGCTTGAGATGTATTCAGGAACAGAAGCGGCCAGCAATTGCTGAGGTATGATAGATACAGAACGACGTTTCCCAGCGGAGAGATGGCCGAGTGGCTGAAGGCGCACGCTTGGAAAGCGTGTTTAGGGGTAACTCTAACGTGGGTTCGAATCCCACTCTCTCCGCCATGATATATTATTGATATTAAATAACTTGAGATAGAAGAGCTTCAACAGCTGCTCCCATAGTTGCTCTTGCAGCCTGGATGATGAGTTCCCGCGGATTCCCTATTCCCTTACAACAGTTCATCCCCCCATTCCAGCCCCTCATCAGGTTTTCCAACCCTTCGTCTGGAATCGCGCGACCGCTCGCCCAAAATCGCCGACAATTTTCACGTTGAGCAAAAACCGCTCCGGAAAGGGAACGGCAAATGAATGAACACAGTGAACTCGTCAAAGTAGAATCAGTCACCCGAAGATTTCCGATGGATCATAGCTTCGTCAGCGCGGTCAACGACGCCAGTCTGAGCGTGACTGCCGGGGAGTTTCTGGCCATATCGGGCCCCAGCGGCAGTGGCAAGACCACCCTCCTCAACCTAATTGGTTGCATCGATAAGCCAACCAGCGGACGGATTCTCATAGAAGGCATCGATACTTCCACGCTGAACCTAACCCGCGCGACCGCGCTGCGCCGCGAAAAGATCGGCTTTGTCTTTCAAACCTTCAACCTGATTCCCGTTTTCACAGCCGCCGAGAACGTCGAGTTTCCGCTGCTGGTGCAGGGCTTCAGCGTCGACGAGCGCCGTCAACGGGTGGCCGCCGCCCTGGAAAGCGTTGGCCTGTCGGCGCGCGCCAATCAGCGCCCCGACATTCTCTCCGGCGGCGAGCGCCAGCGCGTAGCGGTGGCCCGCGCCATTGTTCATCGCCCCGCGCTGGTGCTGGCCGATGAGCCCACCGCCAACCTGGATACGCGCAACGCCACGCAGCTCATCGACCTGATGCACGATCTGAACCGCCGTCTCGGCCTCACGTTCATCTTCTCCACCCACGATCAGCGCCTGCTCGAACATGCCGGCCGCATCGTCCGCCTGTGCGACGGACAAGTCGTTTCAGACAGCCAATCCGAAGGAGACAGCCATGGGCAAGTTCCTGCTCTTAGCCTTTAGAAACATCTTCCGCAACCGCCGCCGCACCATTATGACCCTGATTGTGGTTGGCGGAGGCGTGGCCGGCCTGCTGATGGTCGGCGGGTACTTCGCCTTCATGATCTTCCACCTCCGGGAAAGCACCATCAATAACGGACTCGGCCACCTGCAGATCTTCACCACCGATCATTTCACTCGCGACGAAGTCCGCGTCCTGGACACCGGCATCGATAATTGGCGTCAGGTAGCGGCAACCGTCAAAACCGGTGGCCATGTGCGCGGCGTCGCCCCTCGCATTGAGTTCTATGGCATGGTCTCCAACGGCGAAAAATCCTCGGTCTTTATGGGCAGCGCGGTCGATCCGGATGCCGAAATTAGCCTTGGATTTGCGCCCCACATTATTTCTGGAACTGACTTCGACAATAGATCAGGCGGCGAGGTGGAAGCGCTGATCGGCGCTGGGCTTGCCAAGTCGATGAACGTCAAAGTTGGCGATGGGTTGACGGTGCTGGCGATGACCTCCGACGGCGCGCTCAACGGCGTCGATGTCGAAATAGTGGGAATTGTAAAATCCGGCCTCGAAGAACTGGATGCGCGCTATCTGCGCATCACCCTGCCCGCCGCGCAACGTTTGCTGCAAAGCGATCGCGTCACCAACCTGGTGATCGGCCTGGACGATACCGAGAACACCAACCTAGTCGCGGCTGAACTCGCTCCCCGCCTGCGCGGCTTGCCCCAGCAGTTGACGCTGAAGAAATGGATCGATTTGGCCACCTACTATAAGCAGGTGAATACCATGTTCAACGGCATTTACCTCTTTATGGGCGTTATCGTCTTCTTTATGGTTCTCATGTCCAGCGTCAACACGCTGCTGATGGCCATGATGGAGCGCACCCGCGAGATCGGCACCATGCTGGCCATGGGCACGCCGCGCATTTGGATTGTGGCGCTGTTCATGCTGGAGGCCACGCTGCTGGGCACGATGGGCGCCATCATAGGAGTAGTTGGCGGCAATCTGCTCGGCGTGCTCCTCAACTCTTCGGGCTTGCATCTTCCGCCGCCGCCGGGGTATACGCTTCAGATGCCCTTCATGGTTCTCCACGTACCCGGCCAGATGATCGGATCCTCGCTGCTGGTGATTGTTTCGCTGGCGCTGGCATCCATCCTGCCGGCGATTCGCGCATCCCGGCTGCAGATTACGGAGGCGTTGGCTCATGTCTAGGATCAACTGCATATTACGCACATTTCTGCTGCTGTTCTTCATCGGCTTTCTGCTGACTTGCGCGCTGGTTTGCCGCGCCGCAACACCCGATGCCGAAGCCCTGTTGAAGCGCTCAGACTTGTACCGCAATGGCTGGCCGTCGTATGTGCTGAAAGTCAAGATCACCAACTACGAATCTGGCAAGGCGGACGAGGAGAAGCTCTACGAGGTCTCTCAGAAGGGCACCGAGAAAACTTACGTCGAGTTTCTGAGTCCCCGCGAAAAGGGCGAGCACCTGCTGATGCTGGGCGATGATATGTGGGTTTATCTGCCTGACACCAGCCGCCCGGTGCGCATCACTCCGCTGGAACGGCTGAGCGGCGACGCCTCCAACGGCGACGTGGCCCGCACCAACTACGCCGTCGATTACAACCCCGTCTATCTGCGCACAGAAAAAGTTGGAACTGTGGAATGCCACCTCCTTGAACTGACCGCCAAGCGCAAAGGCGCCACTTATCAGCGCATCCTGTACTGGCTGCAGGTCCAGGACGCGCGCCCGGTGAAGGCCGAGTTCTACCTCACCAGCGGCAAACACATCAAATCCGCCACCTTCGACGAGTTCATGAGCGTAGGCAGCAGGGTCCAACTGCGCCGCTTAACTCTCTACGACGAAATCCGGCATAACTCCCACAGCGTGCTGGAGTACTCCAACATCGCACCTCGCGAGCTGCCCGACAAGCTCTTCTACCAGGGGCGTACGGACCGCTTTTAAACCTCAATCGCTCGTTGAAAACCATCGCGAAAGGAAACTGAGATGATGAGAAACCGCATTGATTTTAAACGATTGTTCGCTAGTTTCTTACTCTGCTGCACTCTGCCGATGATCTCCGTCGACCGGCTTGCGGCTCAGGCGCAGGCGGCGCCCACACCAGCGCCCGCACCCGCACAAAGTACGTCAACCCTCGCCATCCGGATCACGGGATTCCGGAATGCGCATGGAAGAATCAACATTGCCCTGTTCCGGGACGCAAAGGGGTTCCCGTCGGACCCTGCCAGCGCCGTCGCGAGCCAAAGGCTTGAGATCAATCCTCAAACCATGAGCGCAACGGCTGTATTCAAGGATCTCCCGCAGGGAGTTTACGCTGTATCCGTGTTCCACGATGAAAACCTGACTGGAAAGATGGAGTTCGATGCTCAGGGAATTCCGAAGAATGGATATGGCTTTTCAAACAATCCCGAATCCAGCTATGGCCCACCGACTCCCGATCAGGCAAAGTTTACCGTGAACCAGGCGGAAACCATAATCGAAATCAAACTGACCTATTGGCAATGAGCGACTGCGATGACGATGAAAGAACCGGCAATCCACAGCGCGCGGGGAAGCGAGAACGGCTCTGCAAAGCCGCGCGCACTGCACACCGAACCGGGACGGCTTAACAAACTCCGCGTCCCGGCCGCTCTCCTGCTGATCTTCTGGGCGGTGGCCATCACGCTGTGGCGAAGGACGAGAATGATCTTCTTTCTCTTCGACATCGGCTACATTGGAACCTCGCTGGGTGTGGGAACCGGACTCTACGCTCTGCTCCCGCGCCACAGAAAGCCCCTCGGCCGCCGTCTGGCTCAATTTCTGATCGGCGTCTACATGGTCGGTTTTCTGGGGTTCTTCGTTCTCCAGAACATGCAACTGGAAGGGCTGTTTTTCTTTTTGTGCACCGGAGTCTTCTCGGGCGCCATCATCCATTACTCGATTGCCAAGCTCTTCGGGCCGCTCATTTTTGGCCGCGGCTTCTGCGGATGGGCGTGCTGGACGGCGATGGTTATTGACCTGCTGCCCTACGACAAGAGCAAGGGCTGGATTCCCGGCCCGTGGAAGTGGATGCGCTACGCACACTTTGCGCTGAGCCTGGGCCTGGTGGCCACGCTGGTCTTTCTCTTCGGCTATAGGCCCCAGGGCCTGGCCCCGCTTTGGTGGATGCTAACCGGCAATTTGCTCTACTACGCCTCAGCGATTCCGCTGGCCTTCCTGCTCAAGGACAATCGCGCCTTCTGCAAGTACCTATGCCCGGTTCCTGTACTGATGAAACTGGGCTCTCGCTTCGCGCTGCTCAAGATCTCCGGTGCGAGCGGGAATTGCAACCAATGTATGGCGTGCGTAAAGGTGTGCCCCATGGATATTCGCATTCCCGATTACATCATGGCGGGCCAGCGGATTCTCTCCACCGAATGCATCCTGTGCCAGACCTGCGTCAGCGCATGTCCCACAAACACGCTGTCGTCGTCCTGGGGTTTGGACATGGGCGGACACGAGCGGCTGCAACTGCGACCCAGGGGATGAATTGCGATGAAGCATCGGTTTCTCATCCCGGCAATACTCCTTGCGGCCTCGTTGCCATTGGCGTCTCAGGACAATCCGGCTCAGGACAAAGCGAGCCAGGACAGTCCGGCCCAGCAAGCCCCGCAACCCGAGTCTCACTATGACTTCCGCTACTCCTTTGCGGCTATCGACGATGCAACATTCTATAGCAGCCTTCAACCGCCGCTGCCCGCGCCTGAGAACCAATTTCTGAACGATCCGATTGTCACCCTGATACAGAATCAATTGCTGCTCGAGCCTTCCTTCACTCTTCGCTACCGGTCTCGCTGGAGTGTCGCATCAAGCGTGGTGGGCCTGGCCAAAACATTTCACGGCTTATCCGCCGCGCAGTTCGATCTTCCGCCGGGCAACACCGCCGCCGCGTCTGCCCTTGACGCCGCGTTGGACGGATATACCGGCACGCATGTCCAGCTGCGCGTCAAAGAGACCTATGCCGGCCTCTCCGCTGGAGATTTCGACTTCATGGTGGGACGCAGAAAAGTGCGCTGGGGAACTGGTTATGCCTTTACCGCTGCCGGCGTTCTGGACCCGCCCCGCGTTCCCACCGACCCCACCGACCGCCTGAATCTCAACGAAGGCCGCGACATGGTTAAGGCTGACTATGTGCATGGGCCGCACGCATTCACACTTGCGTGGTCCAGCGCCGCGCTGGCCCCAGCCGGGTCAAACCTGCACGACACCACCGCTTTCAGGTATAACGTTCTTGTGCATGGATTCGACACTTCGCTGATCGCCGGCGACGACCGCGGCGGAGACGCCTTTGGCGGTCTGACCTTCACCCGCGTCTTTGGCCAGGCCTGGGAGCTGCACGGCGATGCGGCCTGGCGCGAGCATGAAGCGATTCTGCTGGGCAGCAAATACACCACCAAATCCGGGATAACTTTCATCGGCGAGTTCTTTACCCCTCCTAATATCGCGTACTATCGGGACATGACCATCTCTCCGTTTGCCGGGCGTCAGCATTATCTCTTCATCGACGCCGGAAAGAACCGGCTCCGCGAGCGGCCCGGCTGGAAGGAATGGGACCTGGGCGCATACATGGTCGCCAACCTTAACGACCGGAGTTTCACCGCTATCATCGACGCCAACCGAAGGTTCGGCAAGCGCTTTTCATCCTATCTGCACTTGCAAATCCCGGCCGGCAACAGCACATCGGATTACGGCGCTACGCCTTACTCCTCGGCCACTTCCATTGGAGTCCGCTTTCAGCTATGACACCACTAACCAATTCGGCCATGACCGATCTTTCCGCAAAGCCGGGAGTGAACGACGGTTTCACTTCGATGATGTACCGGGTCGCATTTGCAATTTGCGCGGTAGTGCTATTTGTCGTCGCGGTCTTGTTCTCACTCGGAGTCATACGGTTGTCGGAGACCGGGGTCACTGTCCTGACTGCCTTTGTCTACTCCATAACTATAGGTCTGCCTTCGGCATTGCTTCTTCACTGGCTCGGCCATCACTTTACTGATAAATACCCTCGCTTGGTGGT
>Ga0326727_10004731_pt1 | contig 40228 bp, 34 predicted proteins | sample MB2enrmetagenome_FD_207643 | JGI IMG/M metagenome (GOLD analysis project Ga0326727, IMG submission 207643) | Lab enriched peat soil microbial communities from McLean, Ithaca, NY, United States - MB29MY | ecosystem: Environmental > Terrestrial > Soil > Wetlands > Peat | place: USA: New York...
GGGCAGGTCGCCATAAGCCGCCTTGACGATGACCAGCCGGGATTTTTTGGGCGGGACCGGAGGGTTGGCTGAAATTCTCAAGCGGCTGCCTTCAAGGGCAGTCTTGGTGTCGGCTACGCCATCAATCGTGTAATCCACTTTGAGCTCCTTGGGAAGGCCTTCGGCAGGGTCGGCGCCAAAAGCCTCGTTGTCTATGTGGAAATTAAGCGCGTTATCATTCACCATCGCGGCAACCGTCTTCGTGACGTTGGTGGTGGCCGCCGGATCGGAAAAATTGCCGTAGACCGCATTGACGATCACCAGTCTTGCCGGCGCGCCCGCTGCGGAAGCGGCATTGATCGCGCTGTCTGCTGCGCAGATGCCAATGCACACCACACTTGCAACGAGTCCGCAGAAGCGGACCATCCGTATGGATTTGATAAATTGAGGAATGATGTTGCGCATAGTAAAGCGGCCTAACAATCCGAGGTTGAGCCACGCCGACAGGCGAGCAGCTCCGCAAACTCGATAATCACTGTATAACTTAAACCGCCGATAAACTCAAGGGGCAGCCGGCATTGGCTCCGGCTAACGTCAAACCGTTACCTCGATTCGTCCTCGGTGGTCAGTTCGCGGTAGTGTCGGAAGATCATCTGTGGAGTTCGTTGAGCTTGGTGCGGTTGCTGGTGGTCAGGCCTTCAAGTTCGAGAAGCGTTTCTTGACCCGCTTCGCGACGTCGTAGCAGGCGAGGGTGAATTGGTGGTAGTTCGTTCCGTTGACGTGGTTTTTGCTCGCGTAAATTCCGACGGTGACGTTGCCGCGCTTTTTGACGAGCGGCCTTACGGGGCTGGGAGACGATTGCGTTTTCATGCGAAAAAGCGCCCCCAATCTGTCCCCAAAAGTCAATCGCTATCATCTCCACAAAACACTGGCGGAAGGGGTCATTTCTGAACCCTTTTTGCCATCTGGTGATCAAGGCTGTAAGGGTGGATTTGCCACCCTGTCAAAAGAGCGTCCAATCGCTTGCAGAATTACTAACGAAATATCGCACAAAAATGAGCCTTAACCAAGAAACCTTGGCCGCAAAACTGGACGTGAGCTTGGGAACACTCAAAAATTGGGAACACGGCTGGACCCGGCCAAATCGTCGGTTTTGGAGAGCTATTCATTCATTGATTTATACCAAACCAAACTCATAAATGCGCTGTGGCACCATTTCTTTTGCGAAGTAATGGCGTCGTCTTACCGAAGACGCCATTACTTCAAAGAAGATTCAATGAATGCTGCAAAATCTTGATTTTGCAGCAGTTTGGTCTTGGTCCAAACTGCTTTCGGAATCGGCAACGCGAAAAATTCACGCACGTCATTTTGCAACCCCTCCAATTTCACGAATTCGCCCTGTTTCATCGCCCGGAAGACAGTGCTCAAATGTGCGATTATTGTCGTGACGAACAATTCCTCTCCGACGGAAATGTCCTTTGCATCCGCCTCCACATCGAGCACGCGCGCCAATTGGGGGTGTTCATAAATATCCTTCCAGATACTCCGATATTGGTTGTTAATGGCGATTGAGTTGCCGACTCTCCGGGCTTTGGTGTCTTTCCATGTTGTATAGGCAGCCAGCATAAAGCTGCCGATGATGCCAACGGATTGCAACAAATCGAACCAGTGTTCGGAAAACCACGAAGCCATTGCCAAACATTATACCCTAAAAGCCGACAGCCTGAAATGGCTGCTATGCCTTGCTTGCCGCCAGAATCGCTTGGCGCATCACCCGGGAAAAGTCAATTTCCAGCGCGGCGGCCATTCGGAGCACGGTTTCAAGCGTCGGATTGCGCATCTCGCGCTCAACGTAGCTGACCATTTGCTGCGACAGCCCGGCGCGTTCGGCGACAATGTTCATGGAAAGCCCCCGCTTTTCGCGCTCCATGCGCAAAATCTTCGCGACTTGCGAACAAACGGATTGCTGCGACTTTTTGTCTAATGCCACGCAAGGAAAATATCCGATTATTTCTTGACATGGCATCTCACCATAGTTAGAAGTAAATCATGTTTTTACGAAGACTCGGCCCTGACCCGCACGAGAACGGCGCGATGACGATCGCGCTTCGCGGCTGCCCCGACATTTTCGAGCTTGAATCGGGCGATTTTGCCATCGTCGGCATTGACATCACGGACGTTGCCGCACCGAAATTGCCGCCTACCGCCGGTTGCGGCCCGGACGAGCGCATTGTCCGCATTCCGCGAAAAACGCTCGTTTTGGCCAAATCCGATATCCCCAACCAGATTTAGGGTGGACGCATAAATTGTTTGCAAAGGCCGGGAAAATGGATACAAATGAATTAGCACTTGGAATTCAGTATTGGTATGCAGGGAATATGAGCTGATTGCGCGGCTTTGGCTGCGGTTTGGTTGCAAGTTTCATCGGGCAATTCTTCCGCAGGCTTGGCAGCGCAGGAAAAAACGAACCATGAAATCAATCGGGAGTTTTCTCATCGGGATAGTCATCGGCGGTAGCTTGGTAGCGGGTCTTCACGCTCAAACCGGCGTGGTCGGCAGTTTCAACAATGCGGTTCAATCGGCTTCGCCCGATTCCATCGTCCAGCTTACCGCAGAGGCGCAGGGACTGTCGCAGATGGCCCCGGCGGATTTGCCCCGCACCGGGACTTACTGGCTGGTGATGCCCAGCGGGTTTCCCGCTCCAGCACCATGCCCGCCCCTCGATCCGGGTGTGCCCGTTTACCAGATGGCTTCCGGCCAGTTTCTGGTGGATGAAACCGGCGGACAGGTGGCGGTGAACCAGCGCCGGTTCGGGATGCAGGCGCAAAGCAGAAGCGGCGCGGTGACTTCCGCCTTGGAAGCGCAGGCGAACACGGTGCTTGATTTGATCACGCGGGTTCAGACAGCGGCAGCAAACCAGCAGATGCGGGCAATGGGCATGGCTATTCCTTCTTTTAACAACATTGGGGACGGCAGCGGCGGCACGAATGGGTTTTATTCCGACAGCTTCAATTTTCACCCCGACTACGGCACCAATCTTTGGATTGCACAAGTGAATCTGGCATCGGGCTATCTATCGGGCGGTCTTTCCAACTCTGCGCTACTGGTTCCTTACGGCATTTTTACCAAGCAGTCATTGACCGATGTCGCATGGAGTCCTGCCGCCACGTTTTATGGTTCGATCTTTACAAATCTCACGCCCGTTGCCGTGCCCATGCTGGGGCGCGGCGATTTGTTTTTGTGGGCGAAGGCGAATCTGGCCCCGGCCATCATTGGGGCGGGTTCATCGCACTTTGCGGTGATTCGACGCGATGGAACGGTTTGGGCCTGGGGAGACAATTACAACGGCGAATTGGGCGATGGCCAATGGGCAAACAGCGATACGCCGGTTCAGGTGGCAGGGATTTCCAATGTTGTTGCCCTTGCCGCGCCGGCGGATGGTTCCTTCACGCTGGCCTTGGACAACGCCGGAGAGGTTTGGAGTTGGGGAGCCAATGGCAGCGGCCAGTTGGGGTGTGGCGATGAGCTTTACCAGGATGAAAACACCGCCGCGCTTGTGCCGGGATTGAGCAACATCGTGGCCATTGCCGCCGGAGCCAGTCATTCAATAGCCTTAAAGAGCGACGGCACGGTTTGGGCCTGGGGAGCCAATGGGTATGGACAGCTTGGCGACAATTACGCCGAAGATCCGCGGGATTATGCCGCGCTAGTGCCGGGACTCACCAACGCCATCAGCATCGCATCGGGAGCAAATCACATCTTCGCCCTTTGCGCCGACGGCACTGTTTGGGGTTGGGGGTATAACGAGACTGCCGGGCTGGGTATTGGAAATGATGATGACCAATACCAGCCCGTTTGGATCAGCTCACTCACCAATGCCGTCGCTTTAAGCGGCGGCTATTTCCATTCCATCGCTTTGCTGGCGGATGGCACGGTCCAGGCGTGGGGCGACAATTGCTATGGCTATGGTGAGATTGGCAACATCAGCTCGGAGACGCCCGTCAGTGTCCCGGGTTTGAGCAACATCGTGGCCATCGCCAGCGGTGGATACCACAACCTTTTTTTGGATGCGAACGGCAACTTGTTTGTTTGGGGAAACGACGATTGGAATCAGATGGGCGACAACGGCGCAAATGATCCTACCGTGCCTTTTCAACTGACCAGCGTTTCCAACGTGACCACCATCGCGGGCGGTGCAACCAGTTCCATGATTTCGACCGGCAACGGAATGATTTATGTGTGGGGAAACTCCGGCGATTTTTCTCAATCCACGCCCTCGCCGGCAAATTTGTATTCCAACTATTCCAGCGACGGCAGCGGCCTGCCGGATTGGTGGGAAATGCAGTATTTCGGACACCTTGGCGTTGATCCAAACGCCGACGCTGCCGGCGACGGCTGGAGCAATCTATACAAATATCAGCATGGCATGATTCCAACCAGTTTTTACACGCCGCCCACGCCCACGGGGTTGACTGCAACTGAAAATGCAAATCCCGCCTGCGTTATCTTGACCTGGAATCTGTCGCCGGGACAGGTGGTGGATTACAGGATTTTCCGTTCGGATGTCAATCCGGTCACGTCGAGCTATGCCTCGCCTCAACAAATCGGCGAAGTGGGCGGCAATACTATCTCATTTGTGGACAATGGAAGCATTGCCGGCGGCGATGAAAATTCGGTTTATCAGATTGTGGCGGATTACGCTGGCGGAGCCTCCCGATTGAGTGTCCAGACTTACATCAACAACGTCACGCGGCCAGCCACGCTCAACCATAACATTTACCTCACTGCTTGTTTAGTGCGCAACGGAACAGGCCGTTGGCAGGTGATGTTCTCCGGCCTGCCAACCAGCGGCGCGCAAACCGTTCAACTGACTTGGATGGATGACGATGGAAACACCACCCAGCAGGACATTTCGACCACCAATTTGATCAATGGGATTTACCCGATTCCCGATTCCAATGCCGTCAATTTTATGGGCGACAGTCTTTCAACGCAGTTGTTCGGGCCGGAGGGAGAGCCTGGGCAGATTGCGCAAGCCGGCACTTTGTCCAGCGATGCGCCATATTTTGTGGATGGTCGCCAGCACATGAAACAAAACCTCAACTTCCTGCTCGAAGCGGCATCAATAATCGAACCTTTCGGCAATACCATGGGCGATAGTTACTACCGCGGTCGTTTTGGGGCACATGATCCATATGCCCCGGCGTTTAACCAAACGGCTACAAACTTTGAGGAATTCAGTTTCCTTCGACACGATTGGTATCAGCCGTTTCCACTTCCCTCTTCTGGTCCCTTTAGCACGCTGGACAATCTATGGCCATTCACGGCGAATTATGATTTGGCAAATTTTCTTGTCAGCACGACGATAACGAATGAAAGTCCGTTCGGCTCCACCAACTTTAATTTTGTGCCTGATTTTGTGAGCACCGTTCCCGCGCCGCCGATGTTGAACTCCGACCCGATGTGGATTTTGCAACCCAGCTTTGAATGCGTTGCTGGCTCCACTCAATACACCACCACGGGCAATTGGGGCGTGGCGCTTCAAAACACACAAACCGTAGCGACATTGCAAAGCGGCCTCAATAATCTCTTTGGATTGCCGTATCAAACCGGATGCGTGGTGGATTGGACGGGCTACTCCGACTATAATCTTGCTTATCAATTTTTCAATGCCGGAAGCAGCGTGACAGTCAATTCAGGCTACACAATTGGCACTCGGGCTTCATCGAATGATGGCTACGCCAGCCAATGCCCGGCGCCATCCTTGCAACCGGTCAACTACTACTTTGCCCCGCTGATCAATCCCGGTCTGGATGCGATGAATCTTCCATCAACGAGCCAGCAACCGTTTCCGCTGCCGATTGACGACGCCTTCAATGTCACCAATCAGACGCCGCCTGTGATGGTTGGCTCCGTCGGCCAGCCGATGATTCTGGGCGGCTGGGCCAAGTATTCCATCCAGAACGGCGCATCCGGCAAATTTGCCTACCTCGGCCAGTATTTTGTGACCAATGCCTTTCTGCTGGATTCCAATGGCCATACCACGACCAACAGCGCGGGCGTCGTTTCGCCCTATGGTGAATTTTTCCCGACGCAGACGGGACAGGCGCAGTTTGTCACGATGCCGGACATTGACCCGCCTTACGAGCAAGGCACCGGCGTGGTGCAAATCATCTCAATGAACGTGGACGCCAACCATGACGGCACGATGGACTTCTCCTATTCCGGCCCGGACCAAAATTCACCCTCGCGCCCGTTCCGGTTCTGGATAAATGACGACACTGATTCCGGCGATGACACGGGGAACGGCATCCCCGGTCAGGGAAGCCAGGGCGACGGAGTGACGGTTAGCGGCTACGATGAAAACAACCAGCCCATTTACAATGTGCATGGCCGACGGGACTTGGTGGACTTCTTCCCGGTGTATTTGAACATCGGCGGTTTGTTCCAGAGCAACGCCTTGAGCGTGGGCATCAGCGTCACGGACACAAACTGGCAATTTGTTTTGAGCCAAGCCGGCGGCACGTTGCGGTTCGCTTACACGGATTTGACGCCGACCAATTACATGAATTTCCTGCTCGACACCAACGAATCAGGTTCCTTGGCCTCCGCACAGTTGACCACCATTACGACCACGGGCATTGCGCTGACGAATACTTTCTTGAGTGGCATTGCGCTAAACAATCAGGGCATCATCCTGGTGGAAGCGTGGACGAACACGACACAGCCGCTGGTGTTGACCATTTACCACGGCACGAACCAAGTTGTGCAGACGAAACTTTATTTGAGCATCAGCGGCGTGGAGCAGTTGTTCAGGAGCAAAACCCTGATGTTGAATTCCGAACCGGGGACGGTGGCTGACCGGATCAGGGATTGGGACGTGCCGAATGAGCCGGACACGACTGAACAAAATGTCGTTTTCGTGCATGGCTACAATGTGAATCCGCAACAGGCGCGAGGTTGGTTTGCGGATATTTACAAGCGGCTCTATTGGTCAGGCTCACACGCCAAGTTTTACGGCGTGAACTGGTATGGTTGCGACTCGCAAGGCGATTTTCTTTCGGGCGTGACCGCAAATTATCAAACCAATGTCGTCCATGCTTTTCAAACCGCGCCGTTGCTGGCGAATTTCCTTGCCACACTGACCAACGGGCCGACGGTGGTGATGGCGCACAGCTTGGGCAACATGGTTGCCTTGAGCGCGTTGAGCGATTATGGTGCGCCGATGAGCCAATACTTCATGCTGGACGCCGCCGTGCCGATGGAGGCAATTGATGGAAGCATACCAATGACCAACGACATGGTTTATGCCGATTCATCCGGAAACTGGCTGATTTACAGCAATTGGCTTTGGGCAAGTGAGTGGTATAATTTGTGGCCAACCAATGATGCTCGCAACACGTTGACATGGAGTAATCGCTTGGCGAATTTCGGCAATACCCAAGTCTTTAACTTCTATTCCAGTGGCGAGGATGTTCTGAGAGATTATGCAGGAACGCCACCGGGAAGCCTTTTTACCCTGTTAGGAGCACAATTGGTTCAATTCATAGAGGGCCAATCGGGATTATATGTTTGGGCGTGGCAGGAAAAAGACAAGGGCCGGATGTCTGGCAACACAATTTTGAGCAGCAACCACGGCGGCTGGAGATTTGGAAGTGCGCTTAACCCTCACAGTTATACTACCTACACGGTGGCTATGGCCAACGCCATACTGCCTTCTCAATTGCAAACCAACGCCTTCTTTGATTTTGGCTGGAATTGGAATCCGTTGGGAGGCAATTACCCGGATTATGATTATCTCCAAGTGCCGGATGCTAGCGGCAGCGATTATGCACAAGCCAATCGCAACCGCATCTTGTCCGATGCGATTCCGGCGCTCACGTTGCCCATTGGTGCGAATCCAGTGTCAAGTTTTGCTAGAGATCACAACATAGACATGATGACTCTTGAAAACGGCTGGCCGCTTGGTCGTGGGGCACAAAATCCGGCGGAAGCTGTTAATTGGCATCATTCGGATATTCGCGTTGTGGCATATCCCTTTACCTACAACGTATTCAATGAAATAGTAAATGATGGAAACTTGAGATAATTATGAAACTACAAAATATCGTTTTGATACCGGCATTAATTCTGGCAACAGCCGGATATTCTTTTGCCCAAACAAACATTTTTCCAACAAAACCTTGGAATGCGACAATCAAGGTTGTTGGAGAGGACAGACTGCCCATTAGTGGCGCAAATGTTGTGGTCGGTTATTTTCTTCCACCATACGCTTTTTCTGACGACCCTAAATACAGTGATAGAATCACAGGGATGACCGATACCAATGGCACCTTCTTTGCTACTCATAATGATCGCACGGCAGAAATTGGATTTAGCGTTAATAAGGAAGAATACTATGAAACCCGCAGTGTGCGCACATTGAGAGACCCTGGAGATAGTGCTGATGACAGAGATATATCTATAACTCTAACCCTAAAGAAAGTCGGCAAGCCTACTGCAATGTATGCAAAACGGATTAGAAAGAATCCGCCTATTCTCAATCAACCGGTAGGCTACGATTTAATGGTGGGGGATTGGGTTGGGCCTTACGGGAAAGGAGTTAACACGGATATGATTTTCCAAGCGGATGATTATCGAAAATCCGGCACGGACTACAAACACAATATAACCATTAGTTTTCCAAAAAAAGGTGATGGAATTCAAATCTACACGATTCCAGATTCGGAAAAAGGAAGCGGCCTACGTTCGCCGCATGAAGCTCCATTGGACAGCTATCAGCCAGAGCTGAATAAAGAGCGGAGCGCTCATCCTGGCCAACCTGCTAGGAATGATGACGATCCAAACCAGATTTATTTATTTCGCGTGCGGACTAGAATTGATGACGGAGGTAACATTGTGAGCGCGCATTACGGGAAAATTTACGGTGACTTTATGCAGTTCACCTATTACCTGAACCCAACGCCCAATGACCGGAACATTGAATTTGACCCCAAACAGAATTTGTTAAGCGGAGAGCCAAAAGTTACCGTGCCTTAATTGTGAAAAACGCACTCACACTTCTCTGTCTAACGCTCGTTGTGTTCACCAACGGCTGCGCCTTTGGGCAAACACTCCCCACATACAAATGGACGGCAACAATCAAAGTCGTTGTAGAGGATGGCAATCCCATTGCTGGAGCAAATGTCGCCGTCTCTTATACCATCCTACCGCCGTCTGATCCAAATGATCGGCGGTATGGGGAAATTAAAGGAGCGACGGACACTAACGGGGTTTTCATCGCATCCCATACAGATAGCTCTTGGGGTTTAGCTATCATAGTTGAGAAGTCTGGATATTATACTACACACATTGGTCACGACCTATATCAGCCAGGACAATTTGATGACAAGACTGTCACTGCGAGCCGAAATCCAACGATTGCTTTAGTATTAAAAAAATCGGCAAGCCAATTCCCATGTATGCCAAGCGAAACAACCAAATGATATTCCCAGAATATAACAAAGCCATCGGTTACGATTTGATGGTTGGCGATTGGGTCGGCCCGTATGGAAAAGGAATCAATGCCGACTTGTTTTTCACAGAAAAGCACACAGGCCCGCAATCCGGCTATATTCTATCCATGAGTTTTCCAAAGCCCGGCGATGGTATTCAGGAATTTACCGTGCCAGATGCCGAGAAAGGCAGCGGCTTACGTTCTTCACATGAAGCGCCAGTTGATGGCTATCAGCCTGAAGTATCACAAACAGAAATGACCAATCCCAATCGAAATTTCTATTTTCGAGTTCGCACAAAACTGGACGAAAACGGCAATGTAGTAAGCGCCCGCTATGGCAAAATATACGGTGACTTGGCGCAGTTCACCTATTACTTCAATCCAACTCCAAACGACCGCAATATTGAATTTGACCCAAAGCAAAATTTACTAGGAGGACTAAAATCCTTGGAACAAGTGAGCCAGCCCTGAGACAGGCACACGCGATTTGCTGGATTTCTTTCCGGTTTACTTGAGTGTGGGACAGTACTATCGTCCATCGGCGGTATCCGATATACTATCGGAACAGTCAATATTAAACACAACAGCCAGCGCCATCGCATCAAAAATGTCCATGCGGCTGTCTTCGCTTTTCCACGATTTGCGCTTCGGCGGCAAGCGTGATGAAAGTTCATCTGGAAATTGAGACGCGAGCATTTCAGCCATTTCCTGCTTTGTCCCTCTTGGATTGCCAAGCAGCAAAGTCCGCAATTGTTTTTTGGAAATAAGTTTCGCCTTAATCTTTCGCTTCTCCGCCATCCGTTTGATTTGCCGGTTGAGCGTCTTGATCCTGGGATAGCGGCGCGAGCCTTTGGCCTCCACGTCTTGAAGCACCAAAACGTCAGGCTGGTAAAAATCAAGTAGCTTTTCCAGCTTGGCTAAGGATTGGGCGTTTTTGTCCCCATCCGCCACCCGGCGACCAAATTCAATAATCATTCTCTGCCCTTCCATGACGACAAAACCAAAGCCCCCGGCAGAAAGCGCGACAGCCAAGATGCGAAAATGTTTTAATGGTGTTTGATTCATATTTGTGATGGATTATGCAATGCCCTTGAAACCAGACTTGCAAGCGCCTGATGCCTCTTGGGGTTTTGATTCCCAGCTTTCCTGTAAGTGAGCAGTTTGGCTCGTTCAGCCACCTCCTGTTCGATCTGCTGATACAGGCCGGCAAATAGTTCGCGAATCGGTTTACCGTAAATCGCCTCATACGCCAGTGCCGACCGGAGGCTTGGCTCGCGGGTGAACTTTTCGTCACGGCACACCTTGCCTCCTTTGTCTTCGCCCTTGAAGCCCAGCAAAAAAGCCGTTTCCTCCTGCCAAAGCGCGAGGCGATTTCGGTTGGTTCTCAGATAATTTGTAAGTTGAGGCGAAGACATGGTGGCAATGCGAACGAACCCTGTGCGCGAACAGAGCCACAATAGCCGGGTGCCGTAAATTATCGAAGACGGGTCCACTTGCCAAATCTGGCAAGTGGCATAAAAAAGCCGAACCAGTCCGGCTCGGCATACAATAATGTATTATAACACGTTATTATATTTCTGTCAAAGACACGGGAAGTCCCCACTTGCCATATTTGGCAAGTCATACCGTCTTTGTCCGGCAGCGACAAGCCGGTAAAGTGGCGGCATGAAAACACCAAATCAATTGAGCCGCGAGGCCATCGAGGAGTTCAAAGCCATTTATCAAGAGGAATTCGGCGAGATATTATCAGACGATGAAGTGCAGGAGATTGCTATGCGCCTGCTTCGCTTTTTCGGGATTTTGAACAAGGGAAAATAGCAGCTCCGTTGACGCTTCTATAATGGCGAGTTAGCATGGCCTTGTATTCCCCAAGAGTTGCCTGCTTCCCTACCGTTACAAACACACTTCAATGCCAGGATATTTCATTTACTGCCGCAAATCATCAGAAGCCGAAGATCGGCAGGTTCTTTCCATTGAATCGCAAACCCGCGAACTGGAGCAGTTGGCCGCAAAACTCAATTTCCCTATCGCCGAGATATTGACCGAATCAATGTCCGCCAAAGCCCCAGGAAGGCCTGTATTCAATGAAATGATGCAACGGCTCTACCGGGGCGAAGCTGCCGGCATCATCTGCTGGAAACTGGATCGTTTGGCCCGCAACTCGGTTGACGGCGGCGCCATCATCTGGGCCATCAAGCAACATGGCATCAAAGTGATGACCCCGGCCCAAAGCTATGCCCGCGAGGATGACAACATCATCCTCATGTATATCGAATTCGGCATGGCTCAAAAATACGTTGACGACTTGAGCAAGAACGTCAAACGCGGCCTCAAAACCAAGATTGAGAACGGCTGGTATCCGGGCGTGGCCCCGGCGGGCTATTTGAACCACACCGACAGGCTGACAGGTCAAAACACCCTCATCAAAGACCCGGAGCGTTTCCCGATAATTCGGAAAATGTGGGAAACGATGCTGACTGGCCTTCATACACCACCAAAGATTCTGGAAATAGCCAACACTGAATGGGGCTTTCGCACCCGGCCAACCCGGCGCATGGGCGGCAAACCGCTGGCCCGAAGCGCCATCTACCAAATTTTCACCAAACCGTTCTATTGCGGCAGGTTTGAATATCCGAGCGGGAGCGGCCAATGGTATCAGGGGAAGCACGAGCCGATGGTCACGGAGGCGGAATATGACCGGGTGCAGACGTTGCTTGGCCGAAAAGGAAGACCCCGCCCGCAAGCGCATCACGAATTTCCCTTCACCGGCCTCATCCGCTGCGGCGAGTGTGCCCGGATGGTGACGGCCGATGAAAGGCATCAGGTCATTTGCAGCAATTGCAAATTCAAGTTTGCCTACCGACACCGCGATGCCTGCCCGCGTTGCAAGACGACGATTGAAAAGATGGTGAACCCGCTGTTTCTTCATTACACCTATTACCATTGCTCCAAAAGCCGAAGGCCATTGTGTCCACAGAAAGGGGTGACAGGAAAAGAATTGGAGGATCAAATTAGCGAACGCCTTGCGTGGATCACCATTTCCAAGAAGTTCAAGGAGTGGGCCGTCAAACACCTGCATGAATTGCACGAACAGGAGAAATCCTTGCAGGATGAGATTATCAAGGCCCAACGGAAGGCGCATCAGGAATGCCTGGAAGCGATTGACGGTCTTTTGAATCTCAAGACATCGTCCGGCAACAAGAACGGGATTTTACTGTCCGATGACGAATACGCGCAACGCAGGGGCAAGCTGCTTGGTGAAAAGGCGGCTTTGGAGAAATTGATTAACGACGCCGACAAGCGCTTGGAGCAGCAATTAAAAATGTCAGAGGAAACCTTTGAAGTCGCCTGCACCGCACAGAAGCGGTTCGCCGAAGGTGATTCCAGTGTCAAAAAAGAGATTTTTACCACCGTCCAATCGAACCTAACTTTGAAAGACAAAAAGCTGTTATTTGAAGCCAGAAAACCGTTCTTGATACTTGAGAACGTGATATACCCTGAAAAGCCCATAATATCGCCAATCGAACCTGAAAATATCGTTGTGACGCAAAGACAGAAAATGCAAACTATCTTCATGCGTCCTTATATGCTGGGAGACTTGGACGATGTTAGAACCTACCTCCACAAAGCCCATCGTGCAGCCGCGCTCATATACGCTCATTTCAAAAAGGAGTTTGGGATGCCGCCAAAGAAATGATGCGTGATATTTTTATGCCACGCGGACAGTATGGGAAGTTGGACGATCCGAATGAAGACGGTCCGACTTGCCAAATTTGGCAAGTATAAAAAACGCGCACAACTAGAAGTCATGCGCGGATTGATACTTAATGCTCATCTTGGAAGCAGTTGTAAGACGATCCATCTTACGTCATCCGACGTCTCAACACCCCTATTTGACGGGGTCTCTAAAGTGACGACCTTAATCCCAACTGGTATGTAACGCCTGATTCCACGCAGTTTGGATTCTCCTACGAACCTACTAAAAGGAGTCTCCACGACACCGGCTTCTGGGTCAGCTGCGTGAACTATAGTTCCGTCACCTGTAGCGATTCCGACGTGTCCAACTCCATCTCTTGGATCATGGTTATACCAGTCGATCGCCCCTTTCACGAATACAAGGTCGCCAGCAATAACATTGTCGCGCGTTACCGATTCGCCAAGCTCCCTTTGCTGGATGGACCGTCGAGGCAGCCAAATGCCACGTTGGCCATATAGCCACTTCACGAAACTTGAGCAATCTACAACACCAGGAGCCTCTGAAGCCTTCGCTCCTCGACGATAACGTGACGTCTTGATGCATTGCCTGGCAAGAGCAACCAAATCCACTTCCAGTGTTTTGAATCCCAACCGTTTCAACTTAATCAATGCCTCTCGCTCTGACAACGGCAATGCCAAAGAACTTAGGTCAACCGCACAGCGGTTTCCGACAGCTCGATAATTCATACATTTCCTCAATGTTTGCAATGCGAGGTTGGAATCGCACAACTATTTGTGCCGAAGAAAGACCCAACGGCCGTCAACATTCTGTGAGGAAAGGGAGTGGCCGTCAGCGCCAACAAGACATAATTCACCGCAATTGCGCCGCATGACACCAAATACTCTGGGTTTACCATACGCATCGGCTATAGGTTCCATTCCAATTAGAATCATCTCGCCCTTCGGCTGGTCCTTATACTGCAACCGCAGTTGGGGACCGACTTCTGCGGGGCAAAGGTCCAAACCGAGTTCTTTGGCCCGATTGTAGATGTCTTTGCAGGTTGCCCTCTCCTTGAAACCGAGATCAGCGACCGACACGATAACCAACTCGACTTCCGCTTCGGTTTCACTCACCTTGAAGGCCGGATTACTTAGAATGTTCCTTCCCCTCGTAACAATACTGCAACCTGATTGTTCACTAATGTTACTGAAGTCACCGGCGGTTTTGAGGCCTGTTCCAAGCTTGAGTGTGCGCCACATAGGAAATCCATTAGTCCACGACGGGCACAATGCTTTGTGTAATGCCTCGTGCAGGTCTTTCGGATTTTCTATCCACTTCTGCATGACGTCGGTTCCCATAAACGGGAGGTTTTCGGCGATACATGCGATTAGTTTTCCAGTTTGTTTATGCAACATAGCGGTTTTTCCTTTCTTGGTTTTCGCTATTTTGGGTGATTACTAGAGGACGATGGAGTCGCCATAGCCCGGAAATGCCGAGAAATTCAGCATTTTTGGGCTATGGCGAAGTCGCAAGAAGTTGTCGAAGGGCGTTCGGAGCAATCAAATCACACTTTCGGAATAATTGCAAATGCTCGATCTGCTATCGCGTCTCACGCAATCAGAATTATTTGGCTGCGGTAATGCGTCAAATCTTCCCTGATTTTACACTGGTCAGATTTCAATTTTTCCGGTATAATTTTCCAATGCGAATATCCCGAATTGTCATCAGGAATTTCAAAAACTTTCACAGTCTTGATGTGCCAATCAATGCCGGGGTCACATGCATCATCGGCGAGAACAATACGGGCAAGACTAACCTTTTTCATGCTATTCGGCTGGTGCTAGACGTAAATCTGCCATCCTATTTTCGCCAACTTTCAGAAAATGACGTGCATCGCTGCGCCGGGCTAAATGACGCACAGCAAGTTCTCGTGTCGGTGGAATTAACAGATTATATCGGCAAGCCAGAGGAATGCGCTCTTTGTGGATTATGGGAAGTTGAACCTAACCGCGCTCGAATAACATATCGCTTCCGCCCGCATCAATCGGCGCGTGAGGCAATCGAACGTGGCGAAAGACAGCAAAATTCTCTCACTATTGACGATTATCGTTGGGAATTATCCGCCGGCTCAAGCGGGGCTGATAATGATCCGGCGACGGTCGAATGGAACGCTCCTTGTGGCAATTCGGTTAGGTTTCAAGAATTGCAGGCATTCAAAATTGATTTCTTGCCTGCATTAAGAGATGTTGAAAATGACCTCCGGCACGCGCAAAAATCCCCATTGAGCCGCCTGTTATCGGTTCTTGATATTCCCCAACAAGAAAAAGACGCGCTCGTCCAAATTATTCGCGACGCAAATAATAGTGTCGAGGGCAGCCCAACGATTCATACGGCCGGAGGAGCTGTCACTACATCTTTTGCCGATGCCGCAGGAGAAGCCTTTGCACTGCCAGTCAGACTAGGAATGGTTGCCCCAACATTTTTGTCCATTACTCGCAGTCTAACACTGTTATTAACCGACGGCCCGGTAATAGATTTTGAGCCGTCTCGCAATGGCCTCGGAATCAATAATCTGCTTTATGTCAGCATGTTATTGGAGTATTTTCGTCGGCGCGTGACAAGGCCGGATACTGCTGGCCAATTGCTTCTGATAGAAGAACCTGAAGCCCACCTGCATCCGCAGCTTCAGCGCGTGCTGTATTCAAAGTTGCGAGAGACCCATTTTCAAACATTTGTCACCACTCATAGCACGCACATAAGTTCGGCATCCGAATTCAGTTCCTTTGTCATTCTGACTGATGTTGGTGACGTGGCAACTTCTGCGACGGTTGCGTCGGCAATCCCAGGGTTGATTGCGCCAGAAATATCAGATTTAGAACGTTACCTCGATGCAACGCGATCAACTTTGCTTTTTGCGCGGAAAGTAATGCTTGTGGAGGGGCCAGCGGAATTGTTTCTCATACCTCTGCTAGTAAAGCAGGTCATGGGCATTGACCTCGAACGGCAAGGCATTTCTGTCATTCCAATTCATGGCGTCCATTTTCAGCCTTATGCAAAACTTTTTTGTGAGGCTGGTCTAAAGAAAAAGTGCGCCATTTTAACAGATGGAGATTTGGTGCCCAGCGACAGCGCTTTTGTTGATGATGCTGACACCGATATTCCCGCCGAACTGCGAATTGACCAGATCAAATGTTTCGAGAATGCTTATCTGAAGGTTTTCAACTGCGACACAACGTTCGAGCGCACCCTCGCTATTCCTGGCATGTTGCCGGTTTTGGAACGCACAGCATCAGAATTGGGCGCGCCTCTGATTCGGGCGCGAATTGCAGCAGCCATCACCGCCCTGTCAACGGCAAGGACTGCCAAAGCGCGCAGTCGCGCATTAGAGGGTCTCGATTCAGCAATACTCAACACCGCAAAACGATTTGGAAAGGCCCGCTTTGCACAGGTCGCCTCGAAACATGTCCAACTGGCCACTGAACTTCCGAATTACATTCGGAAGGCGATAAACTGGCTTATCCAAACATGATCCTCACGGACGAACAACGTGACGCAGTAAATTGTGACACCAATGCTCTTTTGGAGGCTTGCCCCGGCAGCGGCAAAACACGAGTCATTGTCGCGAAACTCCTTCGCTGTATTGATGAAGTCAGGGACACGCCACGGAAAATTGCCGTTATAACTTATACGAACGCCGCTGTTTATGAAATAGAATCGCGATTAAGAATTTATGGTTCGGCAGGTGATCTTGACTATTGCGAAGTCTCCACCATCCATTCATTTTGTCTGAATAACATCCTTAACCGTTTTTATTGGCGAATTGATGGTTATGAGAACGGTTTCAGAATGCTTCCGCCGGACAGCGATGAATTCCGTGGAATCGTTCAGGCGGTTTGCCAACACTTCAGGCTGAATTTCAATTTTGTTCGAGACGACTTTGAACGATTATCGCGAAGCGTAGATGGCGAACCGATACTGCTTCGGAATTCTTCCATCACCCGCGCAATTGCTCACGACTTTTGGCGGAGACTGCGTGAAGTCAAAGCAGTTGATTTCTCTACCTTGATTTATCTGACTAATCGTTTGTTACAACTTTTTCCAAGCCTCTCACATGCCCTAGCCTGTCGTTTCAAGTGGGTTCTTGTAGATGAATTCCAAGACACAACGGAACTGCAAGTTGAAATCCTTAAAAAACTCCACAACGACGGGAATTCGCGCTTTTTTCTTGTCGGCGATCCGCACCAATCTATTTTTGGCTTTGCCGGAGCGCGGCCTTCACTCATGCCAGAATTTTCCGCTTTCATCAGTGCCAGAAACGATTTCCAGCTTTCGCAGAATTGGCGTTCAAACCCGCAAATCATCGCTCACGCCGAACGGCTTCGCCCTCGCACTGTCCCAATGGTATCAGCGGGGGAAATTGCCGATGATGCCTGTGAGCCTCAATATGTCCACCAACCTACTGTTATCGAGACACTTCAAGATTACTTTTTACCGGCGTTGGCTGAATTTGGTATTGACTATGGTAAGGCGGCAATCTTAGCTCCTGATTGGTTCACATTGTTCCCAGTTGGTCATTTCTTGCGAAATTATGGAGTCCCGATTATTGGACCGGGTGCGCGCCCGTATCGAGGCACTCAAATCTTTGCGAGGTTGGCTGAATATGTTTGTGCTTATCTCGAACATCCAAATCCAAGACTAATCAGAAATATCCAGAGGGAACTCCACCGGATCATTTCCGACGTTTCTAGTTCAGACCGATTTGACGTATTCAGCTATTCTGGTCTCGTAACCATTTTCCGAATTCTTCAGGCCGGGGCAACTCTGCGCTCAAGAATCCCCTCGGCCGAACATTGGTTGACGACAGCAGCACAGGAATTTAGCACAATCCTTATCAGAGATGGTTTTTTGCCTGAATCTGCGATAAATTTACTCAGCGAATCCGCTACTGCAATGTGCGACCAAATGCGCCGGAATCGTGATATTGATCTTCCTAACATGACCGTTGCAGACCTCGGACTCTTTGCGGCAACGGATAAGAGTGTCCACTTACTTACAATGCACGCCGCCAAGGGATTAGAATTTGAAGCTGTTGCATTGATTGGATTACACGATGGCCAGATTCCCAATCGCCGCTCTCAAACCGCTGAAGACATTGACGAAAATCGCCGTCTCTTTTATGTGGCAATCACCAGAGCCAAAAAATATTTGTTATACGTTACTGACCAAGGACGACCAGCCAATATTCCTTCGCGATTCCTTGGCGTTGATGGACTAAACATATTGCCTGATTAAACAACCCCAACTTCACGGCCTACAAACAGGGTTTGTAGGGGCTTGCGCCCGTCACGATTGACTTCCACGGCTTAACCGCCGCACCACGACCTCCCAACGTGTCGTCGGCTACCGCCCGACTTATCGCTTTCTCCCTTCGGGCTATCCGGGTGCAGTCCACTAGCCGTTGTCCTTTACCAAAAAGCGATAAGTCGGCCGCCATCCGCCGACACGTTGGGAACTGGTTTTAGGATAAGGGCTATCGCCCAACGACCGGAACACGCTATCGCGACCGGTTCGCCCGAAGGCGGAGGACGACCGCTTTTACTTTGGCCACGACCATACTGGCCAAGACACCACGACTTGCGCCCTTGAGGGAGAAAGCGCCGCCCTACTGGGCGCTTCCATGAAACAGCCGCGCCGACTGGCGCGTCAATTTTTCGCAGCCGGTGATATGATGACGGCCCGTTCGGATTCCAAAACCAGCCGCCATTATCTCGACGGTTTGCCCCAAACGCAGTTACCGGCGTTTGGCTTGACGCCAAACCATTGCGGAAGATTCACCACAACCGGGATTTTCCAGAATGGCAGGGGTGGCGGCTGGTTTTGGCACCATGAACGACGAACCCCCGATTACAATTGGCGAACGTCACGGATGGGGTGAACCCCGGCTCTTTGGCATATCTGCCAAAGATCAGCGCCAGCACCTCTACATCATCGGCAAAACCGGCTCCGGCAAGACGACGCTCTTGCGTAACCTAATTTTGCAGCACATCGCTCTTGGACACGGCGTTGGTGTGATTGACCCCCACGGCGATCTGGCCGAGGAACTGTTGAACCACATTCCGCCGAAACGTGCCGACCATCTGGTGTATTTCAATCCGGGCGACCTTGAATTCCCCATCGGATTGAACGTCATCGGCAATGTGGCGCCGGATGACCGGCATCTTGTCGCATCCGGCATTGTTAGCGCGTTTAAGGGCATCTGGCGCGATTCCTGGGGGCCGAGGCTGGAATACATCCTCTACAACGCCGTGTCTGCCCTTTTGGACTGCCGGAATGCCACCCTTTTGGGCGTCAACCGCCTGCTTACGGATGACGCATACCGGGCCAAAGTGGTCCGGCAGATCAAAGACCCTTTCATCCGGGCGTTTTGGGCAGAGGAATACGAGAATTACGACGAGCGTTTTCAGCGGGAAGCCATCGCGCCGATCCAGAACAAAATCGGCCAGTTCCTTTTGAACCCGGTGGTTCGCAACATTTTGGGGCAGGTGAAGGCGAAAGTGAACATCCGCTTCGTCATGGACAATGGTCGGCTGTTCATCGCCAATCTGTCCAAAGGCCAGCTTGGCCATGACAAGGCGAATTTACTCGGTTCCCTTTTGGTGACACAGTTTCAGCTTGGCGCGATGGCGCGGTCAAATCAGCCGGAAGAAAACCGCCGCGACTTCTACCTGTTCATTGACGAGTTCCAGAATTTTTCGACCGATGCCTTTGCCTCGATTCTGGCGGAAGCCCGCAAGTATCGGTTGTGCCTTACGCTTTCCCATCAATACATCGAGCAGCTTTCGCCGCCGGTCCGGCAGGCGGTGTTTGGCAATGTGGGAACGCTCATCGCGTTCCGCATCGGCTATGCGGACGCGGAGGTGATGGAAAAGGAATTCGGCAAGACATTCACGGCCACGGCCCTTGCCGATCTTGAGCGGTATGAGGCAGCGGTGAAATTGCTTGAGGACGGAACAAACCAAGAACCGTTCCGCGCGAAGATGCTGCCGCCCTTGGAAAACCGCACCGGGCGGAAGGAAAAGCTTGTCGCCCTGTCGCGCCAACGCTTTGCCACGCCGCGTGCCGTCATTGAGGACAAGTTGAATCGTTGGATGAAAAGGTAATATCCATGCACAGGATTACCGCAGAAATTAGAAACGGACCCGTTGCAACTTGCCGTTTATTATTGGTATCCCAAAAATATTTTAATCGCCGACAGGCAGTTCTAGGCATAATTACCTGCTCGCACGAGAGCCTCCCGCGCGTTGAAAAAACTTAAATGCTGGCGCTTGGCTTCTTCAAAGTCGGCAGAGTATGCCTTATCAAACGCACCTTTTGAGTATTTTTCTCCGTATAATTGGTGTCGTCTCCTAAAAGCTGCTTGGAATGCAGAGATTGATGATGTTGGAACTTGTAGGGAATCATGAGTGATCAGCAGAAATCTAGTTTGTAGATATATTAGTTCGACCGCTACTAAAGCGTCGGTGTTTGTAACATAATCTTCCAATTGTTTCTGATACCCAGACAACCGCAAATCCGCATACAAACATACAAGCAACAACTTTTTCAAATCGTTTGTGGTTGTTTTTAGTGCAGCTACAATTGTATCCTGTAAGCTTTGGTTGCCAATATTACTTGAAAGAAATATTTGACCGCCCATTGTAACGACATACGCTGTAATCGTCCTGAAATCACTCGTAGCACCTTCACCCTGAACATTGTGGATAAATTGAATTAAGCTGAGGTTGCAATTGATATGAAAATCGAGAACTTGGTCTAAAAGCTTAACCTTTTCATCCCCGGAAATGTTTTCAAGGTTGCGAAAAAGATTGTAGAATGTCTTTAACGCCAAAATACAAGTTGAAAGTTCTTCGACATGACAGGTGGGCACATGTGGTCGCAGTTGTGCGATTCGGCTTTGCGCTTGTTCGTTCTTCCGCTTATCAAAACCCTCATCATATTCTTCGTAATCAATTCGTTTTTTTAAGTCAGTGGTTGCAATCTGATCGGCTGTTTTGTGGTCCTTTTCAAGCAACAGATCGTTAATATATTTCTCCAAATGCTTGATTGTAAATTCCCCTTTTTCCTTAAATGCAGTTCCAACATGTCCAAGAACAGTCTTCGCAATTTTCGAGTTTTCGCGGAAGATTCCGCCATAAAGACTGAGTGCATGTCCGATCGATAAACAACCCGACAAACTCGTAAGCATGGAGTCTGGATCAACAATTTTTCGTTCGAAAGCGCGGGCGAGAAAGTAATCATAAAAGGCAAAATATGAGAACTTTACTGAATCATCTGACAGAATAACCAACCCGCTCTCGTGCAATGACGCAATGAAACTATGAAGATTAACCGGCAGAAATATTCCCTTGAAAAATGCTTGAACCATGTCCTCCAAAGACTTCCTATCAATTGTAATGCTGCCGCGTTTCAAACATTCACACGCAAGTCGCATCAGAATTTGACGTTTGTTATACAATGAATCAGCAGAAGATGTCTCGACTTGCCCTAGACGGTGTTCTTCAATCTTTTCTAGCAGACGAAGAAAAGACAAACTGGAAACCTGTTTCCCCAATGTAGGAAAGATTGAAAGATACAGAGCAACAATCCATGGCGTTGCTGGAATATCGGTGTCTTCAAGGCTGGCGCTAACGAAGTTATATGCTGCGTCCACATTAATTTCTGAATTTTCAAAATATTTTGTGACGAACTCTCGAATGCGACTAGGCCCCCAATGGCTCAATTCAAAAAAATCGCACTTTTGAAAGGCTGGCTTCATTGCCAGTGCGTCAAAAAGTAGTTCGCTTCCAACAGAGATAATCGCTATCCAATCCCGTTCTAAAGCCAATTCAATTAGAAAATCCAAAGTGGATAAATGTTTTTCTCCGAGACCATCCGCAAGAATGATAGCGTGCCGAAGCACTTCACCTGGGAATTCTTTGGCGGCGACTGAATCCAGGAATTCCCCAAGTCCTTGTTTGGACTCAAAGGATTGATCCGTCTTGAATTCTACATAGATCGCCAGACGGGCAGACTTATCTATTACTCGCTGCTCACTCAAGTCTGCCGTCAAGGTTTCTAAAAGGATTGTTTTTCCTGAATCACTTGGGCCGTAAATAATTGCGTGCTTCTTCGCTATGTCCACAAGGCTTCCATGTATCGGCGATTTAATCCTTGTTCCAGCTTGCCACATGACTTTCGAAATCTTTGGAGTGACCAGAACCGGGTTGTCAACTTTCTGGATTACTTGCAGCTGATGTTTTACCACTTCCTGCAACTTGGTTTTACACACAGCTATGCGTTGAACCATAACTGCGTGAGTCATCTTTGAAATGTCTCGCACAGGAAGATCGAACCTGTGCGAGCCGTCTCGCGCATGAGTCGTGTCTTTGTCAAATTCATTTCGGCTGCGAATATATTTCCGGAAGTCCGCTATTAAAGCCCTATCTTCAATGCTTATTCGATATACATTGTAACCGTCACCGTGAACCCCTGCGTAAAGTGCCGGCGCTGTCAAAAAAAGGGAGTTGTGCGCCGTTGTCTGTTCAGCAATGCTGATTTGGCCATGTAAATGGCCTGATAAAATTATTTCGAAGCGACGTTTAAGGTCTTCCAGAATGTCATTCTCGCTCTCGTGGAACCAATCGAAAGGATGATGGATTAAAGCAATCCGCAAGGCGGACTTATCTAGGGCATCTGCTGCAATGTTGACTTGCTCATGTGTGAGAAACAGTTTGCCCTTGTCTTGGTCACTTGAGCAGCGCCATGCCGAGTTCAAGCTAGCTACACCAATATCGAATCCTTGAACGGTCAGAGAACTGAAAGAAAATGGGGCTGCTGAATTATACTGTTTTCCAAAATAATCAAAATAACCGCCCAGCCGTTTCGAAGCATATCCATTTTTGATGGCACTGCCCGCAGCTTCCGATGTCTTAAGTGATTTTTTTAACCCCGCTTCCTCCATTGCATCAACCAAATTACGATCCACATCATGGTTGCCCGGAATAACGAATACCTTTTTAGTAGATATTTGAAAATGGCGCAATAATGGCAGGAATAACAGTTCACTCGCTAATTCGTATTCTTCTTTTTTCCCTGAATACGCAATATCGCCTGTGAACACTACTAAATCAATGGTCATGTTTTGACGAGTAATATCATCAAAAAGAGCGCTTATACGATATTGAAGCTTATCTTTCTCACTCGTTTTTGCGTGCAAATCACTAACATGAAGAATTGTAATTTCGTTCGCCATATTTCATTGCTGGCTCATGGATTTGAGCATAATCAGAGGCGGCGATGAGTAAAGTAAAATATTTTCAGTTTTTTGAGATCACTAAACGCGCAAACTTGCCCCGTAGCTCAATCCGTCACGTCTTCTTCGTTTCTTGCATCCACGGCATTGTGGCGCGATGGCATTCCGCCTTCCCCGCTTCAAACGCGCCCCCACGGTTGCTCCCATGCGGCTCACGGAGCGCGACCGCCGCATCATCCGGCTCGTTCACCGGCATCGTTTTCTCCGTTCAACGCAGATCGTGGCGCTCATCGGCGGCAGTCCGCAGCAGCTTTTGCGGAGATTGAAATTGCTTTACCACCACGGCTTTCTGGAAAGGCCCCGCGCACAGATTGACCGTTATCACAAAGGCGGCTCGCAACACATCATTTACGGGTTAGGAAACAAAAGTTTGGAGTTTTTGAAGCAGGAACTTAACGTGGACTTTCGCGAGTTGTCTTGGGGCGAGAAGAACCGCGCCGTTGGCCGGATATTCCTTGAGCACGCGCTCTTGGTTTCCGACGTGATGGTGATGATTGAACTCGCCTGCCAAAGACACGGCGATATTAGACTTCTCTACGAAGACGAGCTTGCGCTTCGCTCGGAACGACAGCCATTTCAGTGGCATGTAAAAACGCGGGACGGCATCAGGCTCGGCGTCATCCCCGACCGGATATTCGCCTTGGAATACAGGGATCAGAACGGCCAGCTAGAGCGGGTGCATTTTTTCCTCGAAGCCGACCGGGGCACCATGCCGGTTGTCCGAACCGGATTAACGCAGACATCTTTTTATCGGAAACTCATCGCCTACGAAGCGACATGGACGCAGAAAATTCACCAGCGGCGTCTTGGCATCCATCGTTTCCGCGTTTTGACCGTCACCACCGTCGCCGCGCGGGTGAAATCGCTCCTTGATGCCTGTTCCCAATTGAAACGCGGCCACGGCCTGTTTCTGTTTGCTGACCGGACGGTTTTAGAGAAAGACCTTTTCTCTGCAGTCTGGCGGCGCGGGAAATCCAGCGACACGGCGGGCATTCTGGACTTGCCAAATTTAGCAAGTGGTCCCGTCTTATAGGTTTTCTTTGAGGCGGCTAGGCTTGCCTTTAGATGCAGCTCAATTCCTGAGCCGCACAAGTTCATTACAACCACATACCACAGGAGAATTATGCCAAAATCAAAGTTCGTTGACTTCAAGGCCGTCAAAGCGGCCATCACCATGGAGCAGGTGCTTGACGTTTACGGTATCCTGCACAAGTTCAAGCGGGGCGCCGACAGCTTGAGCGGGCCGTGTCCGATCCACAAAGGGAGCAACCCGACGCAGTTCCGGGTGAGCATCAGCAAGAACATCTGGAACTGCTTCAGCGAGTGCAAGCACGGCGGCAATGTCCTCGATTTCATCGCCCGGATGGAAAACGTGAGCATTCACGCGGCGGCGTTGAAGGCCATCGAATGGTTCAGTCTCGACCCCGAAGCCATGTCGGCCAGTTCCGAGGAAGAAGCCGGAGAGACAAGCGAAACACCGAAGGCCAGTGACGCACCACGACCGAAACCGGCCGCAAAGACGACACCGGTTCAGGAAAACGGAACGCCCAACAAGCCATTGCAGTTTCGCTTGGACAAGTTGGAGCGAAGCCATCCGTATCTTGCCGAACGCGGCCTCACGCTTGAAACCATCGTGGATTTCGGCGCGGGATACTGCACCAAAGGCATGATGGCGGATCGAATTGCTATTCCGATTCAAAACCCGGAAGGCAAGGTCGTTGCGTATGCGGGACGCTTCCCCGGCGAGCCAGCCGAGGGCACGCCCAAATACAAGCTGCCCCAGGGATTCCGCAAATCGCAGGAGTTGTTCAATATTGACCGGGCCATAAAGGAACCGGCAGAGAAGCCGCTTGTCATCGTCGAGGGATTCTTCGATTGCATGAAGCTCCACCAGTTTGGCTATCGCAAGGTGGTTGCCTTGATGGGCAGCACCATGTCAGCCGCGCAGGAGGAACTGATTCGGAAACACACCGACTGCAACAGCCAGGCCATCGTCATCTTGGACGAGGACGAGGCGGGCAAAGCGGGACGCGAGGACATCGCCGTGCGTCTGGCGAAATTTTGTTTCGTCAAAACGCATGTCTTCGATAAGCCCGACGCGCAACCGGATCAGTTATCGGCGGAGGACATGGCGGGAATTCTAGGAGGTGCGCCATGAAGGACATTACCGACCAGGGCGAGCTTTTCGGCCTTGTCTTGCAGCGGCGGCATCCGTTCCGGCTCCGGGCAAACGATGTCATCCGCCTTGGCGGCAAGCTTGGCTGGATCATCCGGGTGAACGAATGCGCCGCCGTTGTGCTGATGAACCGGCCAATCCGGGAATTCAGCACGCGCTTCGACAAGCCCGTTCGCTTCCAGCCACCGCCCGTCATGTTTCGCATCGGGGCAAACTCCGAAGTCGAAATCCTCAACCGCAAGACCATCAAGAAACGCAAACAACGAAATGGAAAGGAGAAGCTATGAAAATATATGAAGGCTGGCGCGAAGGCCATGCCGTCATCGTCACCGTTGACGGCTGTTCGCTCAATCCCCGGCTGGATTTGTATAACCACAGTCCGACGGGGTTTGAGTGGGGCTACTGCGGCAGCGGTCCGGCGCAATTGGCTCTGGCCATTCTCGCCGACCACCTGGCCGACGACCGGCAGGCATTGGACGTGTATCAGCGGTTCAAGTGGGCGGTCGTTACGAAACTGCCCAAGAAACGCTGGATGCTGAACAGCCACGTCATTGACCTCATACTCCAAAACATCCGCAATTACGAAGTGGAAGGAGTTGTCGCATGACCGCGAATGCACTGCCCATTGCCAAGTTTCGGCTTGGCAAGATCGTATCCACGCCGAACGCGCTCGACCGACTGACGCAGGAGGACATCCTGCTTGGTATTCAACGGCATCAGGCCGGCGATTGGGGCGACGTGAGCGAACACGACCGCGCAGCCAATGAGCTTGCGCTTGTCGAAGGCACGCGCCTTTGGTCGGTATATCACGCCGGGAATGGCGTCAAATTCTGGCTCATCACTGAGACTGGACGAGACCACACAACAGTTCTCTTGCCGGAAGACTACTAAACACAGGGCGATCCGCTACGGGTCGCCCTTTTTTCTCACTTGCCAGTTCTGGCAAGTCGTCCCGTCTATGTCGAATCCGGGCGGCGACATACGCTTCACAGTGGGTTCACAGGGTTCTTTTTCAAACCAATAACCACAGGAGAAATCGTATGTATATTCAATCGTATGAGCGTATCACCGAACGGATCGTGTCCTTGTTGGAGCAAGGCACGGTTCCATGGCACAAACCGTGGACGGTCAAAACCGGCCTACCACGGAATCTCATCAGCAAAAAACCGTATCGCGGCATCAATGTATTCCTGCTCATGGCCATGAGCTATGAATCGCCCCATTGGCTCACATTCCGCCAGTCCATCCAGCTTGGCGGCAACGTGAAGAAGGGCGAGAAGTCCTGTCCCGTCGTCTTCTGGAAACAGATGAAGAATGAGGACGAGAAATCAGACGAGCCGAAGAAGGCTCCGCTGCTCCGCCTGTATCACGTCTTCAATGTCGCACAGTGCGAAGGCTTGAAGGACACACCGGGAGAAATTCAAATGCCCGTCACCAAACCAGCGGAGATTGTGGCAGGTATGCCGCAGCCGCCCGTCATAAAGCACGGCATGGCACAGGCATTCTATTCCCCGCGCGAAGATTGCGTCGGAGTGCCGGCGCGAGAACGGTTCGACAGCGAGGCCAGCTATTTTGCCACGCTTTTTCACGAACTGATTCACGCCACCGGCCACGAGAAACGGTTGAATCGCGCCAGCATCAGTGAACGCAACGGGTTTGGTTCCGATCCCTACTGCAAAGAGGAATTGATCACCGAACTCGGCAGCGCGTTTCTGTGCGGTTACTCCGACATCGTTGACCGGACGATTGACAACTCGGCGGCTTACCTTGAAGGCTGGTTGAAGCAGTTCCAAAACGACCGGACGCTCATCGTCTATGCGGCGGCGCAGGCGCAGAAGGCGGCGGACTTCATTCTCGGCCGGACGCCGCCGGAGAGCGAGGCCGCCCATGACTGATGTGGAAAAACTAGTCAACCGTCGCAGTCTAAAAATTGAAGCTATCGGAGATTTTGCCTATCGCAAAATCAAGCCACGGATTCGATTGAGCGGGCAATGGCTAGAAAAGGCCGGATTCAAGCCAGGTCATCGGGTGGATATTTATTCGACGAAACCAGGTGAATTATCCCTCCAATTCAAGGAAGAATGCCCAAAATCAGAAGAACCGTTCTAAAAAAACAACCCCGACCATTCGTTAGCCGGGGCTTTTTGTTGATCAATTTTGGTGACATAAATCTTGTCCCGCCAACAATTACATTTTCACCTTGTGTCAAATGCCTCCAGTGATTTGCCCGTATCTGATTATTAGCGTCTTAACTTTGACAGGAACTCAATTGCATCTTCCACCCATTTTGGCAAACGATTTAGTCGTTTGAGATGAAACGCCAGAACAATCAGTGGAGTCAGGGCAAGGACCGGGAGAATCACTAAATAAAATTCGGCAAAGAATTGTTTAAGCAACTCAAGCGCATTGTGCATTTTGTCGTGTGCGAGTAAATATCCAATCAACAGAAGCATTAACGAAATAATGACACATACGAGTGGCACTGTTATCAGGTTGACTTTAATTGCCGAATTACTTATGGCTTTCTCGGTTTGGACTTGATCGGTAAGGTGTCCTATTTCCATTGATGAAGCATCAGACAATAGGTTAAGTTGATTCTGCAAATTTATGTTTTGAGTCATTGCAGTGTCAATCGCAATCCTGCTGCGGGCTTCGCGACTTACACTTTCAAGCGAAACTAACAGTTCATCAATTGGAAACGTCATTTGATCTTCAAATGCTTTTAAGCTCTTGAGGGCTATGGCTGTTGCCAATGGGTCGGCGTCCCAACTAAATTTATCCTCCGAGTAGCTACTCTTAATAAATTGTATGCCTCTAAATATCATTCCGTCAATCTTTGCGTTTCTTTGCTTCAGTTTTTTTTGCAGACGAATCAATGTTAGTGTCGTAGCGGCTGTATTGGATATATTGATCCAGCTTCCATCTACCTTACTTTGTAAATCTCCGAGATGCGATGCCAGGTTTTCAGCGGTTTCGACGAAATCGCAGGTTAATAGTGTGCAAATAAACTTTTGCAAAATAAATTCATTGGAAATAGGGCTTTGTCGAAAATTTGACACAATCTCATCATTAAATCGCATCAATATATGCCGATCAACACTTTCGCCTAGCCGGACTATTATATCTAACGCTGTTGCTTGTTCATAAAGCGTTTTGTCGCCAAAATGCAATTTTATCCATTCCAGTGTGCGTTTGTAACGGGCATCATTACGTCCATACAAAAGCGAATAGACGTCCAATAGCCCACAGGTTGTTCCAACCACTTCATCATAACTTCCGTCAATATCATGCTTTTCAATTTCAACTCGCAGTAACGCCTCGTATTGTTTAACTGGGTAACCGAAATCACGCAGCGTGCACAAAACATCAACAGTTGTCCAAAAGCTACCTCCCCAGTAAGGTTTATCTTTGTGCCCTCCTTGGGCAACCAACCATATCAATGCACTTCTCGATATTCGATGAAAGTCTTTGAATCGGCTAATCGTGTTGACAATTACTTCGCCTTGCCCAGTCTGGTCAAAATAAAATATTCGCGAGAATCCCGGCGTGGAAAGAATTTGGCATTTATTGTTATAGGCGATTATTTCATCTGCGCTCCAAGCAGGGTCTAAGACAAGCGCGTCATGTGGACCTGCTGTTATAGTAGTAATTTTGTTTAAGTTGTCGAATTCGTATCTGGCTGCGCCGATTTTTTTAATTTGGATTGCCGCAGTCAAGAAACTAAAACTTTCAGAAGAAGTGCCTTTCTTTGCCACGATTGCGATTGATGGCCTTCCTTCTACCACATAACGGATGATGTTTTGCCATAATGCGTCGTGACCTTGCCACTCCACGACAAGTGTCGATATAACAACCCTCGGATGTAGATCAGGTCGAGACACTAAAAGTATATTCCGATTGGGTTGATACTGACTATCAACTAAAACTGGACTGTATGTTTCTGGATTCTTTGGCTTTAGATGATTCCAATAGATACCAGTTACCAGCTTGTTGTGAAGACATTGCTGAATTATTAAACTAGTATCAATCTTTTCTGGATACGTAACAACAGGATGCTGCCTTTCTGAACTGATGATTTCTAAATTGCTACTGGTTGTGCGTTCTGTCGCGCGGCTTCGGATTTCAACACAGACATCGTATGGGTCGGGCAAGAACCCAAACGAGGCACTTTCACCTATCTTTGCTTGGTGGCCAATGTAGAGTCCCTTGCCTGATTCTAACAAATGCTTTAATGCACCTTCACGATTTTCTCGCAAAGCAGATAGAATGCGATGGTTATTGCACGCATTTGCTGTTATTAACACGGCATCATAAAGATCATCGCATAACCTTTTGAATAAAAGTTGGATGTTCTCACCTGTGTAAGCATCTACAATGTAGGCGAATCGCTCTAACGATGGGCGCACATCCGCCCATCCATAGCGCATCATTTCGCTTTCGTTTTGTATGACCGCAATTCGATACACGAGTAACTAGGATTGATTTTCAATTCCCTTTGTGCACTAATTCACCCTCAACAATGGTTGCCAGAATCTCCATTTTTGTATCATCTGACATCACAACAATATCTGCATCCTTGCCAACTTCTAAAGTCCCCTTGCTTTTGTCAACCCCCAGTAATCGGGCAGCATTCGCCGATGCCATTGGAAGGATATTCTCAAGTGAAAGGCCTGTAATTTCCTTTGTGATACGCACGGCGCTTCCCATTGTGAGTGCGCTCCCTGCAATCGTGCCGTCTGGCAAATATCCAGTATATCCTTTCACAGTAACCGTTGTCCCCTCTAAAGTCCAGGTTGCGTTTTTTGTGCCTGATGGCGGAGTAGAATCAGTCACGATTATCACATGATCTATCCCTTTTGTCTTTATGACTAGCTTAACCAACGCCGGATGCACATGAACCCCGTCGGTAATTAGTTCGGCCATTGTGTCTTTAGAGGTCAACATCGCTGTCGTAATACTTGGCTCTCTGGCAGTGATCGGTGGCATGGCATTCATTATATGAGCACACAATCCGACGCCGGCTTCAATTGCCTCTAGTGCTTGATTATAGTTTGCTGTAGTATGTCCTACTGAAACAACAACCCCTTTTCCCCGGATATATCTTATTAGATCAAGTGCCCCCGGCAACTCTGGCGACAGTGTCATTATCTTGAGCATTCCTTGTGAAGCGTCATAAAACTTGTCGAACTGCTTTATGGAGGGACTTTGAAGATATTTTGGATTGTGAGCACCGCCCTTGGCAGGATTCAGAAAGGGTCCTTCCATATGAATTCCAATCACTTTACTACCACCTGTGCCTTTTCTTGCGGCTTCGACTGATGCTGAAATTGCGGCGATTTGTTCATCGTCGCTCCACGCTACAGTCGTTGGGACAAACGAAGTTGTTCCATTTCTTGCATGTGCCTGGGCTACTAATTTGATTGACTCGTATTTTCCATCCATCACAAGCACCCCGCCGCCGCCATTATTGTGAATGTCTATAAAACCAGGACAAATCAATGCCCCTTTAACATCGAAGACCTGGCTACTTCCAATATCGAGTGGCGTCTTCTTGGAATAAATTGCCTTTATTTTCCCTTGCTCAATAATAATTGAGGCATTGGCAATGATGCCTGAAGGCGTATATGCGGTGCCATTAGTTAAAATAAGATTGTTGTTTTTCATATTTCAAATAGAGGTTAGAATTCGGTCCATTTCAACCCAGCGGTTTCCATAAATAATTCAATCGTTGCATTAACGCGTTGTTCACTCTTTGCTATTCCTTCATGCAGAATCTCAACAAGGTTTGACTCTTGAGACCGGATTTCGGCAGATTTTGCACGAAGTGGCGCTATCAAGGCTTCTATCACTGAAACAAGATTCTCCTTAACTTCGACATCTCCTATTTTACCACTTTTATACAATTTTTCAAGGTCCTCAACCTGACCGCAATTCGGGTTAAAAAGCCTTTGGTAAATGAAAACAGGATTATTTTCTGTAGTGCCTGGAATGTCGGCCCTAATTCTTGAAGGGTCTGTAAACATTCTCATCACTTTTTTCTTCACCGTTTCGGTATTATCATTCAAAAAAATGCAGTTTCCTTTCGATTTGCTCATTTTTGTTCCATCGGTTCCAACCAAAAACGGCACCTTCCCGTGAACGAGTTTTGGCTCTGGGAAAAGATAGCCAAAGCGTCTGTTGAACTTTACGGCGAGTTCCTTCGCAAGTTCAATAAGCGGCTTATTATCGGTATTCGAATAAACATCGGTCGCACGAATTGCCAAAATATCAATCACTTCGATCAATGGAAAGTTGAACATTGTCATATTAACTTTGCTTAAATCGTCATTTAGTAACACTTTGAGGGCAGGAATTCGCTTAACCCTTGGCACATTCACAAGCCCGCCAATCAAGCAATATAGTGGCAGGAGATTTCTTGAAATGAGACTCTGTAAACAAAAATTGATTTTGGCGGGATTTGCACCACAGGCTAAAACATCTGCGATCAAATCGAACACCCCTTTCTTGGATTTATCTTTGTTTAAAGCTGTGTCTGAAAACTCAGAAAATGTATGTAAATCTGCCAATATAAAGTATGTGCCTGCGTTGTTTTCCACTCCCTGGATTGCTGGCATCACATCGCCAATGAAGTGCCCAAGATGCATACCGCCGGGTGCTGGGCGTATGCCCGTCATGGCAACTTGCGTTTGGAATTCGTGATTCATCAATCAGAAAAATAAGTTCTGAGTTTGAATTTATTGCTTGCTCAATTATGGCATCCACGAAAATAACACCGCAAGTTAAATAATTCCTGGCGCATCTGACGAATGGCAGATGCAGCCGCGCCAACTGCGTTTCCCGTTGACGCTCATCTTCTCCGGTGCTAAACCATTCCCGTTTCCCGCTGAAGCTGTCGTTTGAGGCCCAAAATTGGCGGGAGCGTTGTTTGCTGTAAACCAACAACCACAGGAAATCTATATGGCCGACGAAATCACCGTAAAACCGAAATCAGAATCCACCCCGGCCACCCCCGCGCCGCAAAATCAGACCGTCAGCTTTGGCAGGGCGCAACTGGTTAATCTGTGCGCCGCCGGTTTGGGCATCAGCTTCTTTCTGCCTTGGGCGCAAATCTTCGGGGGCAATATTTCCGGCTTTGACCTGCAAAAAGCGGGCGGCGGACAACTGTTGCTTTGGTCCATCCCGATATTTTCCGCCATCACTATCATTGCTGGCATGACCAAACGCAGCCAGCAGATCGCCGGGCAATTAAGCGGCGTGCTTCCCTTCGCCGTCGGCGTATTTTGGTATATGAAGCTTGGCCAAGACATGTTCCAAATCCTTGCCTTCGGCGCGTATCTGTCGCTCGCATGTGGGCTGGCGCTGCTCATTTTGGCTCGCAAGTCGAAATAACCATCAACCACAAGGGAAAAAATGTTTGGCTTTTTCAAATCAAAGGCGGACGTGATTGACCACTGGTATGCGCTCGTTCCCGGCTTCAATTCCTCAGCCAAGGAGTTTTATGGGGCCGTCGAGAAGGAGTTGAAAGAACGCGAAGTCCCCGGCCTTGAGATTTTCCACGTTGATTTTGCCGAGGGTGGCGTGTTGTCCAACAAGCGGGAATATTTGCGCATGACCCGTGAGCGATTGGTGTTCGACATTTGCGCCGCGCCATTCGGCAACGCGTATTTTTTCAGTTGCCGCTTTGCCGAGATTCCCGCTGTCGTCAACCTCTGGGAATTCCTGGCGCTGATGCTCGGTGTGTGCGGCGCGGGCTTTTTGGGATTGATCGTCTTCAGCAAGATTTTCGGGGTGCTGGGCTTGATCATGTATCCATTCCTGTTTGTGGCCGCGCTTGTGGCGGCCATATTCATCATGCGCAATGCGCTGGAAATGGGGCTGAAAGACCTTGATGCGTCACTCATCAAGACACCCATCATCGGCCCGATTTATGAAGCATGGTTCCGCAAGGAGACGTATTACCGCCAAGACACCCGGCTCATGTATTGCGACACGGTGAATGCCGTGGTCAAAGCCAAGGTGGAGGAAACCACCGGAGCAAAGGGCGTCAAACTGATTCGATACATGGAAAATTGCCCGTTCTTAAACGAACTTTACAAACCTAACGCGGTGCCACTGTCCAAGGGAACTCCTTAACGCCCCATGTCCCGGCTCGACGAACAATTGACCGAGCAGTTCCACCAGTGGGAATTGCGTGGACGCGGATGGCAAGTGTTTGACGAACCTGTTTCCCCCGAACCGCCATTTCGTCCATTTGAAGGCCATTATCAGCCCGCAGCCCCGGCCATTGACGACGGGTTAAAACCGACCTTTTTAAGTTCGCTTTACCGCAAATTGACAAGCCCCCCACCTAAACCGCCGCCAGTTCTTCCCGAACCCGAAGAAGAACCAGAGCCGACGCCGCTCATCCGTGAATCACTTGTTGAATTGCAGGCATCGCTCCCGGACAAGCTCGACATTTCCAAGGAGGCATTCGAGCAGTTCCTTTTGAATCTGTCATTGTGCCGCGAGCCAATTGCCTTTGAACTCATGGGGTCACATAAAAGGGTGTCGGCACAGTTTGTGGCCAGCGAGAGCGACGCCCCGTTGCTCCGCCGCCAATTGCAGGCGTATTTTCCCGAAGCGGTGTTTGTCCCGCGTGAAGGCGGTTTGGAAAAGGCATGGGAAGCCAGCCAGGGGGAGGAAGCCTTGGCGGTGGAGTTTGGATTGAAACAGGAATTCATGTTGCCACTTGCCAGCGGCAAACTTGATCCGTTCATCGGCATCGTCGGCGCGCTGGCCGAGTTGCAACCGGGAGCGCTTGGATTGTTTCAAGTGTTGTTTCAGCCGGTGCAAAATCCCTGGGCGGACAGCATTGTGAATTCTGTTTCTCATGCAGACGGCAGACCGTTCTTTGTGGATTCCCCCGAACTGGCGGGCGCAGCCGAAAACAAAATCGCCCGGCCATTGTATGCCGCCGTTGTTCGTATCCTCATTCGCACCACCAATGAAGATAGGCTATTACAACTTGCCCGCGACCTTGCCGGATCATTGCGCGTATTCGCGCACCCGAACGGCAACGAACTCATCCCGCTCAAAAACGACGGCTACCCTTTTGAAGATCACATTGAGGACGTGTTGCTACGGCAGACCCGGCGCACGGGGATGCTGCTCAACAGCGATGAATTGACCGGCTTTGTGCATTTGCCGTCCAGTGCCGTGCATTCGCCCGTTTTTCAACGGCAAACGTCCAAGACCAAGATGGCACCGGCCATTGTCCGGCAGTGCGGTTTGTTGCTTGGCACAAACGACCATGCAGGCGAGACGATTGAAGTCAGATTATCCGCAGAGCAACGCACCAAACACACGCATATCATCGGAGCCAGCGGCACCGGCAAATCCACGCTGCTGTTCAATCTCATCCGGCAGGACATCGAAAACGGCGAGGGCGTGGCCGTGTTTGACCCGCATGGCGATTTAATCGACAAGATTTTAGGCATCATTCCCCAGGAACGGATTGATGACGTTGTTTTGGTTGATCCGGCCGATCCAGAGTATTCCATCGGATTCAACATCTTGTCTGCCCACAGCGAGCTTGAGAAAACCCTTTTGGCGTCTGATTTGATTGCCGTGTTCCAGCGTCTTTCGTCCACCTGGGGCGACCAGATGAACAGCGTTTTGCAAAACGCCATCCTTGCGTTTCTGGAAAGCGACCGGCGCGGCACCATTGCCGACTTGCGCCGGTTCCTGATTGAACCCGCATTTCGCAATGAATTTCTGAAATCAGTCAAAGATTCCGAAGTGGTGTATTACTGGCAGAAAAGCTTCCCGCATTTGTCCGGCAACAAATCCATCGGCTCGATACTAACCCGGCTGGACACGTTCCTTGCCCAAAAACCGATCCGGCACATGGTTTCGCAGCCGGAGAACCGCTTGGACTTCACCCACATCATGGACAGCGGCAAAATCTTTCTGGCGAAATTGCCGGAGGGATTGCTGGGCCGGGAAAATTCATATCTGCTCGGAACTTTGATGGTGTCGAAATTCCAGCAGATTGCCATGAGTAGGCAGGCACAGCAGATCACCGCCCGCAGGGACTATTGGATTTACGCCGATGAATTCGCCAACTTCATCACGCCGAGCATGGCGGAGATTTTATCGGGAGCGCGCAAATACCGCATCGGTCTGACGCTGGCGCATCACGAATTGCACCAGTTGCAGCGCAGTCCCGAAGTGGCCAGCGCCGTCATGTCGCATCCGTTCACGCGCATTGTGTTCCGCGTTGGTGACGACGACGCCAAGAAATTGGCCGAGGGATTCTCATACTTTGAGGCGAAGGATTTGCGGAACTTGGAAACCGGGCAGGCCGTGTGCCGGGTTGAACGCAGCGATTTTGATTTCAATTTAAGCGTTCCGCTTCCCGCTTCACTGGATGTAAACGCAGCCGCAACACGGCGGCAGGAAGTCATCACGGCTTCGAGAAAAAAATATGGCACGGCACGGGCGGATGTTGAGGCGATGCAAGCAAAGTCGCGTGAGACTGTGCCGACGGTTGAACCGCCGACTTCCCCACCAGCCAAGCCAGTTGCCGAACTGCCGATAGCTTCGGAAGTTCCGAAAGCAGCAGAACCGCCCGCGATGGCGGAAATCACGCCACCAGTAGTTGTAGAAGCTCCGAAACCAATAGAACAGCCAGCAGCCATCAAACATGAGCCACCGCGCGATTTAGGCCGAGGTGGAGGGCAACACCAAGCCATTCAGAAACGCGTCAAACAAGCAGCGGAGGAACTTGGTTTCCGCAGCGTCATTGAAAAGCCAGTGTTGGACGGGCAAGGCAGTGTGGATTTGTGGCTTGAACGCCTTGGCCAGACCATCGCCTGCGAAATTTCCATTTCAACCACGATTGACCATGAAGTTCGCAACGTCGTCAAATGCTTGAAGGCAGGCGTTCCGAAAGTGGCCGTGATTTGTCTGGACGAGGAGCGCTTGCGGAAGATCGCCAACGCCGTTTCCGGCAGCTTGGGCACGGAATCGGCGGCGCAGGTGGAGTATTTCCAGCCCAACCAATTCATTGCCTATTTGAAAACAATTCCTGTTGAAATTCCTAAAGAGCAAACAATCGTGCGGCGCGGATATAAAATCAAAAGAGTGGTTTCACAGCTTTCAACAGAGCAGCAAAAAGAAAAAGAAGCCGCAGCCATTCGAACAATTGCCGATTCGATGCAAAAATAACGGCTATTTTTCTTCCAGCAAATAAACGGGGCCTCTGACTTTGAACTTTGAATACGCTTCAATCATCCGCATCCGCAATTTGACCAGACTTTGATCAGGTGTTTCTTCCGCGTTGAAAATGGAGGTTTGAGACACCTTCATGTCCCGTGCAGCCTGGGCGCGCGTCCTGCCCGCCTGTCGGCGAAATTCTTTGGCAAGCACCGTCAAGTCATTTACGTTCGTGGTTCCTCGATGCGACATGTTGAAAATCTAGCAGATATATTCAATTTGACTACACTTTTTCCTTGCCATCCAATTGCGTTTTCGGTTATGAAATAGTGTATGAAGGAAAATAGTGCCTTGAAAAAGCGCGTGGGCATCTGGATTCGGGTTTCGACCGAAGACCAAGCCCAAGGCGACAGCCCCGAACATCACGAGCAACGTGCCCGCGAATACGCCAAGTTCAACGAATGGACGGTAGTTGAGGTGTATGACTTGGCTGGCGTATCCGGCAAAACCGTCATGGAAAATTCCGAGACCAAGCGGATGATTGCCGACGTGAAGCGTGGCCACATCACCGGACTCATTTTTTCCAAGCTCGCCCGCCTTGCCAGAAACACCAAGGAGCTTTTGGAATTCGCTGATTTCTTCCGGCAACACAACGCCGACATGATTTCTTTGCAGGAGAAAATTGACACCTCGACACCCGCCGGACGCCTTTTTTACACCATGATTGCGGCAATGGCGCAGTGGGAACGCGAGGAAACGGTTGATCGCGTGAAGGCTTCGATTGCCGTCCGCGCCAAACTTGGCAGTCCGCTCGGCGGGCCCGCCTCGTTCGGGTATGAATGGAAAGACAAAAAGTTGATACCCCATCCCAAGGAGGCGCCCGTCAGGAAGCTCATGTATGAGCTTTTTTTGAAGCACCGCCGTAAAAAGGCCGTCGTGCGGCTTTTGAACGATGCCGGCTACCGCACCCGCAAAGGCGCACGCTTCACGAGCAAAACTGTCACCCGTTTGCTTCAAGACCCGACGGCCAAAGGCATTCACCGAGGGAATTACACCACTCGCAACGGCCAAACCAATCAATGTTCTATCAAGCCGGAAAGCGAATGGTATTTGCATGAAGTTGCACCGCTCGTAAGCGAGGAGATTTGGAATGAATGCAACAAGCTCATTGACGAATCATACAGCAAACAAAGACGCCCCGCGAAAAAGCCGGTGCATATTTTTTCGGGCGTTGTTCATTGCGAATGCGGCCAAAGAATGTATGTGCCGTCCAACAGCCCGAAATACATCTGTCGAAGCTGCCGGAACAAGATCAGCATTGCCGATCTTGACGGAATTTTTTGCGAGGAGATCAAGAGCTATTCGCTTTCGCCCGAAGCCATCGCCAATTATTTGAAAAGTTCCAACAGCACGGCCAATGAAAAGGAGCGCCTCATCGCCATCCAGCGGGAGGAATTGCAGCGCATTCGGAAGGAGATTCAGCGCACCTACGATTTATATCAGCAGGAAAAATTGGATGCGGATGGATTCAGTAAATTCTATGCGCCGCTCGAAGAACAGCGGAAACAGCTTGAAGTGGAGCTTCCTCGCTTGGAAGCGCAAGTGGACATCTTGAAAGTGAACAACCTGTCTGCCGAGGAAATTGCCTCCCAAGCAAGCAGCCTTTACGACCACTGGCAGACGATGCAGCCCGAAGAAAAACGGGAAATCATCGAAGTCATCACCGACAAAATCATCATCGGCAAAGACGAAATCACCATAAACCTCACCTATTCACCATCTTGTGAAGATATGGCAAATAGGTGGCGGAAGGGGTGGGATTCGAACCCACGTTAGGATTGCTCCTAAGCCTGATTTCGAGTCAGGTGCCTTCAACCACTCAGCCACCCTTCCGCTCGTTCATTTACAAGCACTTAACGAGGTCTTGCGATCTGCAAATTAACTTCCTGATACTGCAATCTGATGCTTCTCATGTGAATGACCGCTTTGCAGCATCAAAAGTCCTTTGGTCAAAGACACTATTTGCAAATTTGATTCGTTACATGCCACCGGGCATTTATTTCTCACGAATTCGGGTTCGGGGCAAGCTGATTCGCCGCTCGCTCAAAACAACAGGCTGGCCGTCGCCAGGCTCCGGCTGGGGATTTGGAAAAAATCGAACGCCAGCGGATTGAACGGCAAGGGGCAACTGGCAGCTTACGCATGGTCATAGACGTGGCGATTGGCTGACCTCACCCAATGCACGAAAACGCGCTGCCATCAACTTAATGACGACTCCGGTCATGTTTTGAAATAAGGCGGTTTTTAGCATGGTGACGTGATTAAAAAAGTTGCGGCTTGTTGCAACTTGGTATGCAAATATAATCGGGTTGTCAAATTGCATGACCAGTCAACTCACCCCCGAAACACCCGATGCCGAGTTGGTGCACCTAGCCAAAGCCGGCGAGTTGGACGCCTTCGAGACGTTGACCAACCGTTACGAACAGCGGGTCTATGGGCTGGCCGTGCGGATGTTGCGGCAAGAACAGGATGCAGAGGATGTGACGCAGCAAACTTTTTTAAGCGTTCTGGAAAATCTTGAAGGCTTTCGTGGTGAAGCGAGTTTTTCAACATGGGTTTTACGCATCGCGAGTCATGCAGCGCTCAAAATCATCCGCAAACGAAAAGGGCTGAACACCGTTTCCTTGGAAGAGGCGACGGAGCCATCCGATGATTTGAATTCCATTCCGCACCCGGAATTCATCGCCGATTGGCGGCAGTCGCCGGAACATCTGGTGGAACGCAATGAAGTCCGCCGTTTGCTGGATGACGCGCTGACGCGGCTGGATGAAAAGCATAGGCTGGTATTTTTGCTGCGCGATGTGGAAGGGTTGTCTGTCAAAGAAACCGCCGCCGCGCTTGATTTGAGTGAGGGCAATGTGAAGGTGCGGCTGCTCCGCGCCCGGCTGCAATTGCGAGAGGATTTGACCCGCGTGTTGGGCGATCCGGCGCGGCAGTTGATCCGGTCGCATCACCATCACGAATGAAAACTCTTTTTACCAGAAACCTTGTAACTTTTGACCGGCTCATGGCTCGGTCATCGAAGAGCTAAATACCATGAAGTGCGAAGAACTATTGGCGATGTTGAACGAATATGTGGATGGCACGGTTGACCCGGCTGTCTGCGTCGAGTTCGAGAAGCACATGGCGGGCTGCAATCCCTGCCAGGTGGTCGTGGACAACATCCGCCAAACCATCACGCTCTACAAGGACGGCCAGCCGTATGCGATGCCGTTGCAATTCCGCGAACAGATGCACGACACGCTGCGCAAAAAGTGGAAAGAAAAATTTCCC
>Ga0326727_10004732_pt1 | contig 40225 bp, 34 predicted proteins | sample MB2enrmetagenome_FD_207643 | JGI IMG/M metagenome (GOLD analysis project Ga0326727, IMG submission 207643) | Lab enriched peat soil microbial communities from McLean, Ithaca, NY, United States - MB29MY | ecosystem: Environmental > Terrestrial > Soil > Wetlands > Peat | place: USA: New York...
TTGCTTGTAGCTGCGCAACTCGCCGCGCGCGATCTCGGTCATGACCTCTTCTTCGGTCATTCCCAGGCACAAATCGGCGCCCTTGCGGTCCTTGAGCCGGAACATGTTGTCGCCCATCAGCGTCCAGCGGCCGCTGGCTTCCCAGATTTCCCGGGGATGCAGGCCGGGCAAATAAAACTCTTGCCCGATTTTGTCCATCTCTTCGCGGACGATCTGGGTGATTTTCAGGATGGCGCGCTGTCCCAGAAACAAGTAGGAATACAGCCCGGCGCCAAGCTGGCGGATGTAGCCGGCGCGCACCAGGAACTTATGGCTGGCAACTTCGGCGTCTGCCGGCGCCTCGCGCAAGGTGGGAATGAAAAGTTCTGACCAGCGATACATGGATTTTGTAGTCCTCGTTCTCGGAATTTTTTATTGTAAATGACCGTGCAGGATTACGAGGATAGAGAGGCCGACCCGACAATAGGAAGATTCACCCAGGAAGGGTTGTCGCCTTCGTTTCATTCGCTCAGCGAAGCTGCATCGGTCGCCAGATAATCGGCCTTGGCTGCCGGCTCGGGAATCGGTTCGCCATGTTCTTTCATAGCTGTCAAATGAAGCTCGATCCATTCACGGATGAGTTGCTGGACCTCTTCGAGTGTGTCCCCCACAACCCCCAAGCCAGGTAGATCGGGAACATAGGCCCCCCATCCATTCGAGGATTTCTCGTAAACGACCAGATACTGCCGCATCGCTACAAGCATAACTATGTTTTACTAGAATAGAAACAATGCCGTTACCGGTTGCTTCAAGCCCAGCCGAAATCCACCCCGCCCTGCATTGGGCCCATCCGCTGGTGCAGGAGTGGTTCGCCGGCCAATTCGGGACCCCCACTGAACCTCAGGAACAAGGCTGGCCGTTCATCCTGGCGCAGCGCAACACCTTGATCTGCGCGCCTACGGGCTCGGGCAAGACCTTGGCCGCATTCCTGGCCTGCATCGATCGTCTGGTGCGAAAGGCTCTCGTGGGTACGCTCGCGGACCGCACCGAAGTGTTGTATGTTTCGCCGCTCAAGGCGCTCGGCAACGATGTCCAAAAGAATCTCCAAGGTCCACTGGCGGAGATCGTACAGTTGGCGGCACGTAAGGGACACCGGATGCCGGAAATCCGTACGGCCGTCCGCACCGGGGACACGCTCATGCCCGAGCGCCGCGCCATGCTCAAGTGCCCGCCGCACATTCTGGTTACCACCCCGGAGTCGCTCTATATCCTGCTGACCGCCGAAAGAAGCCGGGCGGTGCTGCGGGACGTGGAAACCGTGATTGTGGACGAAATCTACGCCGTGGCCGGCAGCAAGCGTGGCGCTCACTTGGCGCTCTCGCTGGAAAGGCTGGAGCAGGTCACGGCGAAACCGCCGGTACGAATCGGGCTCTCGGCCACTCAGAAGCCGCTGGAGGAAATCGCACATTTCCTTACCGGCCATAACCGGGCCGCTCCGGCGCTGGTGAATATTGGCCACCGCCGCGAGATGGATATCGGAATTGAAGTGCCGCGCAGCGAACTGGATGCGGTTGCCAGCAATGAGATGTGGGACGAGACTTATGCGCGCATCGCTGAACTGGTGCGGCAGCATCGTTCCACGCTGGTCTTCGTCAACACCCGCCGCCTGACCGAGCGCGTTGCCATGCATCTGGCCAAGCACCTGGGCGAAGAGGCGGTAGCGGTCCATCATGGGTCGCTTTCCCGCAAACTGCGGTTGGCGGCGGAAAAGAAACTCAAGAATGGCGAAGTCGCGGTCCTGGTGGCCACCGCGTCGCTGGAATTGGGAATCGACATTGGTTTCGTGGATCTCGTGGTCCAAATCGGCTCTCCGCGATCGATCGCCATTGCCTTGCAGCGCATCGGGCGCAGCGGCCACTGGCCTAGATCAACCCGTTCCCTGTTACCCGTTACTCGTGCTCCGTTGAAACCATCGGCCGCTGTTCCGCCAATATCGGGAAACGGGGAACAGGAAACGGGAAACGAGTATCGTGCCGCAGTGCCCAAGGCGCGGCTATTCGTTACCACGCGCGACGAACTGCTGGAATGCGCTGCTCTGGTACGTTCCATCCGGCAAGGAGAGCTTGACCGGATCGTGATTCCGGAGGCGCCCCTCGACGTCCTGGCCCAGCAGATTGTTGCCGAATGCGCTGCCACCTCGGGTACGCCGCAGATTAACGCTGATCAACGCAGATCGGAAATGGAGCAAGATCAGCGTCCATCTGCGGAAATCAGCGGCCCGGATTCCGGCGATACCGGCTATCGGGAAAGCGACCTTTATGCGCTGGTTACACGGGCTTATCCTTACCGCCAATTGCCGCGCAGCGAGTTCGACCAGATTCTCGCGATGTTATCGGAAGGAATTGCCGCCCGGCGTGGACGTTATGGCGCTTATCTGTATCGCGATCGGGTGCACGGACGCGTGCGGCCGCGCCGGGGCGCGCGTCTGGCGGCTATCACCAGCGGCGGCGCCATCCCGGATAGCGGCCTGTTCACCATGGTATCTCTGCCCGAAGGTCTCGTGGTAGGAACGCTGGACGAGGACTTCGCCGTCGAAAGCAACGCCGGCGACATTATTCTGCTGGGCAACACCTCCTGGCGGATCCGGCGGGTGGAAGGTACGGCGGGGCGTGTGCTCGTGGAGGATGCTCATGGCGCCCCGCCGTCCGTTCCTTTCTGGCGCGGGGAAGCCCCGGCGCGCACCGCCGAGTTGTCCGCCGCGGTAGCCAGCCTGCGCGAAGAGATAAGTTCCAGGCTGCCGCTGGTAAGCAAGCCGCAGATTAACGCCGATCAACGCGAATCGGAACCAAAATCAGGACCAAAAGAAGATCAGCGTTTATCTGCGTTAATCAGCGGCCCGGTTCTTAACGCTATCGATTGGCTCAAGCGCGAGTGCGGGCTTGACGACAGCGGCGCGGAGCAGGCAGTCGAGCACATTATGCTGGGCCGCGCCGTGCTGGGCGCTGTGCCCACGCAGCAGACCGTCATTGCCGAACGTTTCTTCGACGAAGGCGGCGGCATGCAACTGGTCATCCATGCGCCTTTCGGGGCCAGGGTCAACAGAGCTTGGGGATTGGCCTTGCGCAAGCGTTTTTGCCGCTCCTTCAACTTTGAATTGCAAGCTGCGGCCACCGACGACGGGTTGAACATTTCACTGGCCGAGCAGCACAGTTTCCCGCTGGCGGATGTCTTCCACTACCTGCCGCCGGAAAGCGTTAAGGAGGTAGTGGAACAGGCGGTGCTGACCGCCCAATCTCCGATTTTCAGCTCGCGGTGGCGCTGGGATGCGGAACGCGCGCTGGCGCTGCTCCGCTTCCAGCACGGGCGGAAGGTCCCCCCGCAGATCCAGCGCATACGCGCCGACGATCTGCTGGCGTCGGTCTTTCCCGATGTCGCCGCGTGCTTTGAGAACATCGAGGGAGACATCCGCGTACCCGATCACCCGCTGGTGCGGGAAGTGATGAAAGATGTCCTGCATGAAGCCCTCGATATTGACACCCTGGTCCGGGTGCTGCGGGAGATCGAACGGGGCGCGATCCGCTGCCTTAGCGTCGACACTCCGGTGCCCTCCCAGTTCGCGCACGAGATTCTGAATGCCAATCCTTATGCCTACCTCGATGATGCTCCTCTGGAAGAACGGCGCGCCCGTGCCGTAGAGATGCGCCGGGTGCTGCCGGAGAGGGTTTTGCAGGAAGTTGGCCGTCTTGATCCGGAGGCTATTGCGCAGGTGCGCCAGGAAGCGTGGCCCGATATTCGCGACGCCGACGAACTGCACGACCTGTTGCAAACTTTGGTGGCGCTACCGGAAGGGCATGTCTCGGGCGCCTCTACTGCCGCTGCCCACGACGTCACGGCCGGTTCTGCCACCGGTTGGCAGATGTATTTCGACCGGCTTGCGGCCGCTAGACGCGCAGGCGTTGCGGAGTTCACCGCTGGCGCCGCCGGCTCAATCCGCTTCTGGGTTGCGGCGGAACATGCGGATACCTTCGAGCTGCTCTACCCGGAAGCTCGCTGGCTGCAAAAACCCGCCTCGGTTCCTCCTGTTGGAGATCCCGAACGCAACTCAAAGCTTTCCCGCAGCGATGCGGTATTTGCCATGGTGAATGGGTGGATGGCGCACAGCGGGCCGGTAACTGCCGCACAACTGGCCGAGAGACTCGCTTTGCCGGTTAACCAGGTGGAGCAGGCGTTGCTGCGCATGGAATCCAACGGCACGGTGCTTCGTGGCCAGTTCACTCCTCCAGTAGCGCTTTTGTCCTCGCCGGCAGTTCCCTCGCCCTGCTCGGGACAGGCTGTGGCCGCGGGCGAGGGCTCCCCCGCGATTGCCGGCGAAGACGTCGGCGCTACTCCCCTGATCGAATGGTGCGAACGCCGGCTGCTGGCCCGCATTCACCGCCTTACCATCGGTCGCTTGCGGAAGGAAATCGAACCGGTCACACCGGCGGAATTTATGCGCTGGCTGTTACGTTGGCAGCACGTGGCGCCGGGAACGCAGACTGCCGGCGAGCGCGGCACATTGGAAGTGCTGGAGCAATTGCAGGGGTTTGAAATTCCCGCGAATGCCTGGGAATCCCAAATACTGGCGCGGCGAGTGGCCGATTACGACCCGAAAATCCTCGACCAGCTCTGCCTCACTGGCGCCGTGGGTTGGGGGCGTCTTTCTCCACATCCGGCGACGCTCTTAACCTCCTGCACGGCAACTGGCAGCGGTGATCTGCCATCACGAAGCCGCCGGGTAATCCCGACCAGCGTGGCGCCGATTACCTTCTTTATCCGCGAACATGCGGAGTGGATGCCTGCCGCACCGGCGGCAACTGTCCCCCCAATTCTGAGTGCGGCGGGCCAGCAGGTTTTCAATTTTCTGCGCCAACGCGGCGCATCGTTTTTCGCGGACATCGTGCGTGGAACGTCCCGGCTGAAAGCGGAAGTCGAGACTGCCTTATGGGAACTGGTCGCGGCCGGCCTGGTCACCGCGGATGGTTTCGACAACCTGCGGGCCTTGATCGATCCCAAGCGGCGCGCCGGGCAAGGTCATGGACGGGCCACACGGCCGCGGCACTCGGTGGGCCGCTGGTCCTTGCTCTATCCGGCGGCACCTGACGGCATTGCGGCTTTGCCCTCGTCTCACGGAGCCGCGCTGGAGGCACGGACTCACGCTGCCGAATCCATTTGCCGCGTCCTGCTGCAGCGCTATGGTGTCGTATTCCGCGAACTGCTGGCCCGGGAGAGCATGGCGCCGCGCTGGCGCGATCTGCTCCTGGCGTGCCGGCGTCTGGAGGATCGCGGCGAGATTCGCGGGGGACGCTTTGTTTCCGGATTTCTGGGTGAACAGTTCGCCCTGCCGTTAGCTCTGGACTCGCTGCGCGCCGACCGCAAGCGTCCGCCCGATGGCGAGACCATCACGGTTTCCGCGGCCGACCCTGTAAACCTGGTGGGAATGGTAGTTCCCGGCGAAAGGACCCCGGCTATTTCCGGTAAGTATGTAAGCTTTCGTGACGGTATTGCCGTCGCGCCTGACGAACACCGGGCCTTGCCGGTGAGAACGGTCTCGTGAGAGCGTTCGGCACTCAGCAAGTTATTCGTCAGCGTCCCGCTGGCAATTTGCAATTTGCAATTTGTAATTTGTAAAGTGCAAACGCGAAGGTACGCGCGATTTCCTCTTTTTACTTTGCAAATTACAAATTACAAATCAGCACCCCACTTCGGTTTGCGCTTTTCCAGAAACGAGCTCACGCCTTCGCGAAAATCTTCCGTGGCGCGGATAGCTGCATTCGCTTCCACGGCGGCCTGCAACTGCCAGTCGAGATCCTGGCCGGCATACCGGTTTAGAAGCAGCTTGGTAGCCTTGAGAGAGGCAGGGCTGTTCTGCATCAACTGCTGCGCGATCTCGCCGGCCCGTTCCAGAAGCCTGCCGGGTTCGACCACCTCCGTGACCAGCCCGAGGCGCAAGGCCTCCTCGGCGCCAATGATGTTTCCAGTCAATAACAGGCTGCGGGCCGCTTTCTCTCCGATCTGCCGGATCAGCCAGGTGGAGACAATGGCCGGCAGGAACCCGATGCGCACTTCGGTGTAACCAAATTTGGCTTCGCGGGAGGCGAGAGTAAAGTCGCACAAGGTGGCGATACCGCAACCTCCGGCAATTGCCGGCCCGTTGACCGCGGCAATCGTCGGCCGCGGAAACTCGTAGATGCGCCGGAAGAGCCGCGCCATGGTTTCCGAATCCGCGCGATTCTCCGCGGCGGTGCGGCTGGTGACGGCCCTTAAGTTATCCAGATCCATGCCCGAACAGAAGGCGCCGCCCGCCCCGGTCAGCAGCAGCACGTGCGCGCCCTCGCGTTCCACTTGCTCCAGCGCTCGCAGCAGCTCGTCGATCAATTCGTAGCTGATGGCGTTGCGTTTGTCAGGGCGGTTCAAGGTAAGCTGGGCTATGCCCGCTTGTTGCGATACAGTCAAAGTGTTGTAGCTCATTACCTGCGCTCCGACAACCAGCATTTGGCACTTAGCATTCAGCAATCAGCCAAACCTGAGTTTATCTCCCGACCCAACACAGAAGCGCTGAAACGCAGAAAAGCCTGAATCCGATGGTGAAAAACCCCGGGGGTCGCTTACTCTGCGCTTCTGCGGTTCTGCGTTGGGTTTTGTAATGTGTGCAGCGACATCACTTAGCGCGCTGTAATTCCCGGTACGCCGCGCTCTTGGAGATGCCAAATTCTTTGGCTACCACCTTAAGGGCCGCCATCTGATCAAGATGGTCACGGGCCATCACCTCGCGCAACCGGTGGCGGATCTTTTGCGGGGAAGCTTCCTCGGCTCCCGCGTGCTCCTCCGCCTTGCCAATCAGCAGCGTGATTTCACCCTTCAATTCCCCCTGGGTCTGCACCTGTTCCAGCAGGTCGGCCGCCCGGCCGCGCAGAAACTCCTCATGGATTTTCGTTACCTCGCGAGCGATTACGACGTGGCGGGCGGGGCCTAGGACCTCCACGACGTCGGCCAGGGCTTCGCGGATGCGATGCGGGGCTTCGTAGAAGATTTGGGTACGCGGCGAGTCCTTGACCCGCTTCAGAGCCTCTTGCCGTTCGCCGCGCCGGGCGGGCAGAAAGCCGCTGAAGCGAAACGAATCGGAAGGTAAGCCACTGGCTACCAGCGCCGCCAGGAAGGCGGATGCGCCCGGCACCGGCACCACCGGGATGCGATGGCGAATGGCCAGGGAGATGAGACGGCATCCCGGATCGCTGATGGCGGGCGTGCCGGCGTCCGTCACCAGAGCGATGGAGCGGCCATTTTCGAGTTCTACGATCAGCTCGGCGGCCCGCGTCATCTCATTGTGCTCGTGGTAGCTCACCATGGGCTTGCGGATGTCATAGTGGTGGAGCAGTTTCTGCGTTTGCCGGGTATCCTCGCAGGCAATCAGCTCCACTTCCTTGAGCACCCGTATCGCCCGGAGAGTGATGTCTTCCAGATTGCCGATCGGTGTCCCTACCACGTAAAGCGCGGGCGTCTGCTCCGGTGGGCTGGTATTGGGATGGTCACGGCTCATGGAGCGGAGTTTACACCGGAGAAGCTGTTTGGGAAAACTGGCAAATCCCTTCACCGCAGAGTACGCGGAGGACACGGAGGAGGAATTTTGACTTGTGAATTCTGAATTTTGATTAAAAACCGGCCAAGCACCAACGGGAGTAGAGCTCAAATCAAAATTCAAAACTGAAAATTCAAAATTCCTCTGCGTCCTCCGCGTACTCTGCGGTGAAAGGGTTCAAGGCGGAATTCTTGCATCCCCGCAGTCGCCGCCGGAATCCAGAGAGATAGGTGGTTTGCTGGTTTGACCCGCCCGGCAGGGCCGCCTAGAATTAAGGGATACGCAATCTTAAGCTTAGGTGCCGTAAAACGCGTTAGGAGTTCACGTGCCTCTTTACGAATATCAATGTAGCCGATGCCAACATCGGTTTGAAAAATTGCAGCGTTTTTCCGATCCTCCGGCCAGTTCCTGTCCTGCCTGCGGCGGCCCGGTCTCCCAGGTTCTCTCCCCACCCGCTATTCAGTTCAAGGGTTCGGGCTGGTATGTCACCGACTACGCCCACAAATCGTCCGGTCCTGCGGCTTCGGCCGGCAAGCATGGCGACGGCAATGGCAACGGCAGCTCCGGCAATGGCAACGGCAGCTCCGGCAATGGCTCGGGCGCTTCCAGCCCGGCGGCCGGCAAGGACACCAAGTCGGAAACATCGGCGGAGAAGAAGTAGCCTCCAATTCGCTACCAGTTCTGCGTTGCCCGTTCCCCCCTGGTTGGTCCCTAACCGTTCAGGGCGGAAAAGCATGTAGTTTGGGCTCGGGAATCGTTCATCTAACAGATAATGGCTCTCGAGGAATACAAGCGCAAACGACGCTTCGACCAGACGCCGGAACCCCCGGCTGCGCTGGAAAAGCCTGGTTCGTACCGCTTTGTCGTGCAGAAACACCGCGCCTCCCACCTGCACTACGACTTTCGTCTGGAGACGCAGGGCGTGCTGAAGTCCTGGGCGGTCCCGAAAGGACCTTCGCTCGACCCCGCGGACAAACGGCTGGCCATGATGGTGGAAGACCATCCGGTCTCCTATCTGGACTTCGAGGGAGTTATTCCGCCCGGCAACTATGGCGCGGGTACGGTCATGGTGTGGGATATCGGGACCTGGGAACCCGTCGGCGATCCCGCCCAGATGCTGGAAAAAGGGGATCTCAAGTTCAATCTGCAAGGCCAGAAGCTGAGGGGCAGCTTCGTGCTCGCCCACATCCGGTCGCGCCGTCCCGGCAGCAAGGGGAATGAGTGGCTCTTAATCAAGCACCGGGATGAGTTTGCCGTCCAAGGGTACGACATCGAACAATATGACCGGTCGGCGCTGACAGGACGTTCGCTGGCCCAAATTGCCGGCGATGAAGACGCTGCCGTCTGGCAAAGCAGCCGGCCGGCTGCGGCGTCGCGCAAGAATGCGTGGTTGGCGGAAACGCTGAACAAGTTGCAGAAAAAGAAAGTAGCGGCCAAACCCACGTCGGTAAAGCTCAAGGTTGGCGCCAAAGCTTCGCCTAGAACGGCCAGTCGGTCCCGTTCCCAGGAAGCCAAGACCGAAAGCCAAGAAACGGAGCCTGAGACCCGCGTTCCCGCGGCTGCCTCCCACCGGGCGGGAGCGCCGGCGCTCGAATTGGACAAGGTAGCTGGCTCGCGCCGCGCTCCCATGCCTAGCCAAGTCCATCCTATGTTGGCCACCCTGGTCGATGCGCCTTTCAGCGACTCCGAATGGCTTTATGAAGTTAAGTGGGACGGCTACCGGGCCGTCCTCTTCCTGGAAGGCGGCAAGTTGCGGCTGGTCTCGCGCAACCACAATGATTTGACCGGTCAGTACCCTGAACTGGCAGACCTAAGAGCGGAACTCGATGCGCGCACCGCCATTGTGGATGGCGAAGTTTGCGCGCTCGACGAGGAAGGGCGGCCCTCGTTCAGCCTTATGCAGCAACGCACCGGAGGACTGGGCCGGCGCCGTCGCGGCCCAGGGGATCACGGAATCCCGATCGTCTATTACGCCTTCGATCTGCTTTATCTGGACGGCTTCGATTTGCGCCGTGTGGAGCTCGGCGAGCGCAAGCGCCTTCTGCGCCACCTGCTGCGGAACGGTGTGCCGGATTCGCAGCGAGATCCGGGCCTGTTGCGCTATTCCGACGATTTTGCCGACGGCGCCGCGCTCTACCGGGTGGCCCGCGAACGGGGACTGGAGGGCATAGTGGCCAAACGGCGCCGCTCCTGCTACCTCGAAAAGCGTAGCCGGGAATGGCGGAAAATCAAAATTACCCAGCGGCAGGAATGCGTCATCGGCGGCTACACCGACCCGCGTGGCAGCCGCCAGAATTTTGGGTCCATCGTCCTGGGACTCTATGACCGGCAGGGCCGTCTTCTTCATGTCGGCCAGGCGGGCAGTGGGTTCACCGAAAACACGCACGCAGAGATGTGGCAAGGGCTGAAAGCCATAGGCGCCGACCGTTCTCCCTTTTTCGGCAAAGTCGAATCTGACCGCCGCTTGCATTGGGTGGAGCCCAAACTCGTGGCCCAGATCAAATTCACGGAGTGGACCCATGAAGGCGAAAGCGGCCAGGTGAAGATGCGGGCCCCGGTCTTCGAAGGCCTGCGCTTCGACAAAGCGCCCCGCGAATGCATTTTCGAGAATCCCCGCAGCGCCCGGAAGGAAGCAGAGAAGGCGGAACGCGGGGAAGCGGCATGAGAAAAAGCCGCCGGCCACAAGCCCCAAGCCGCAGCAACACCGCTGTCGGTTGGATCCATGCATTTCGGCCCTGTGTGCCATTGCCCTTTGTGGGTGACGAGGAGATTACAGGTGCGCTGGGTCCCCACCCTAACCGCCGTCCCAAGCAAAGTAAGTGACATTGGCCGTCCCCGGCGGCGGGCTGCGGATACCGGCTCCGCTCCCCTGTGGACATTCGATCAGGCTTGACAACCCGCCATACGGACACTTATTATTTAACTAAATGGTTAATTAGATCATTACAGGAAGGGCCGAACTGCGGATCCCTCGCTGCGCTCGGGATGACAAGACGCTCGGCTGGGATCACAGGATAGTTAGTTGGCTAGGGTGGGAGATGACAAAACATTTGGCTGATCGTGGCCAGGGTTGGATGAAAAAACTGGATCCGATGCGTGCCGCCCCTATAACTCGCCGCCGGCCGCGTGCCGGCTCCCGCCACCAGCCGGAGCAGACGCGGCAGGCCATTCTCAACGCCGCCGTAGGAGAGTTTGCCGCGGAAGGGATTGCCGGCGCCCGCATTGATGCAATTGCGCGCACCGCCGGCGTCAACAAGGCGCTGCTCTACTACTACTTCAAGGATAAAGACGCGTTGTATGGCGCAGTCTTGGAACAAGTCTTTGGCGGGTTGGCGCAGGTGGTGCAAGCGCAGCTGGACCGCGATCTGCCGCCGCGGGAGAAGATCCTGGCCTTCGCCGGTGCGCACTTTGACTACATTGCCGCCTCGCCGCTGTTTCCGCGGCTGGTCATGCGGGAGATGATGGGCGCCGGCCGCAGTTATCCGCCCCACATTCCCACGATTGTGGAACGCTACTTGAAACCCACATTCGCGCAGGTGATCGCGGTGATGCGGCAGGGCATCGCTGCGGGGGAGTTTCGTCCGGTCGATCCTCTGCAGTTTGTGCCCTCGATGGTGGCTTTGAACGTGTTTTATTTCAGCAGTGCTCCGGTAATGCGGCTGCTCACCGGAAAAGATCCGCTGGCGTCGGAGCGCATACGCACCCGCCGGATTGCGGTGCTGGACTTCATCTCGGCCGCATTGTTCCGCGCGCCGCAATCCGAAGGAGGACGGCCGTGAGCGGTCCGAGAAGATTTCTGGTAGTTCTGGGATTAGTGGTGCTGGGCGCTGTCGTCTACTACCTGGCCGGCATCGACCGTTCGGGCAACTTGGTGTTGATTGGCACGGTGGATTCCAACCAGGTGATTGTCAGCAGCCAGATTCAAGGGCGTATCGAGAAACTCCTGGTGGACGAGGGCACGCAAGTACGCCAGGGAGATCTGATCGCGGTGCTTGACCGCAGGGAATTGGAGGCGGAGAAGCGCGCGGCGGAGGCCACGCTGGACAGCCTGCGTTCCCAGATTTCCGTCAGCCGCTATAACGAGCGCACGACCCGCGGATCCACCTCCAGCGATGTCGCCAATGCGCAGGCACGGCTGCGCGCCGCGCGCGCTTCGCTGGCTGAAGCGGAGGCCAATCTGGCTCAGACGGAGCTGGACTCCACGCGTACCATCAAACTGGCCCAGGCCGGAGTCGCCTCGCAGCAGGATCGGGACCGGGCCGAAGCGTCGCTGAAAGCGCAGCGCGCCCACGTGCAGGCGCTGACCGATCAGGTGCACTCCGCCGCAGCCGACCTGAATTCCGCCGTGGCCCGCTTGCACCAGGCCAGCGCGGCGGAAAGCACCGTGGCCGCGACCCGGGCGCAGATGCTTACCGCCTTTGCCCAGGAGGCCGAGGCGAACACCCGCCTGGGATACACCGATATCTATGCGCCGGTCGCTGGCTTTGTTTCCGTGCGGGCGGCGCGCCAGGGCGAAGTGATTAATCCCGGTACGGCGATCGTAACTATTGTCGACCTGAACGACACCTGGGCCTATGCGGCGATCCCGGAGACGTATGCCGACCGGATCCGCCTGGGCGACCTACTCCAGGTACGGATGCCTGGCGGCCATACGGTTTCCGGCCAGGTGATCTACAAGGCGGCAGAAGGCAATTTTGCTACCCAGCGGGACGTTAGCCGCCGTAAACGCGACATCAAAACGGTAGCTCTCAAGGTCAGGGTGGACAACAGCCAGCACAACCTGGTGCCAGGCATGACGGCCGAAGTGCTGATTCCCAAGTCGGTGATTGAGGGCAAGAATTTTCCGCCCAGCGCAGTCGGCAACACCACGCTGCCCACTCCAGCCCAGCCGGGCTCGGCCGGGGAGCAGGCAGGGGGGAAATAATGGCCGCCCTATTCAAGGCCAAGACCCAGGACGGCAGCGCGACGGCGGCGCATGCTCTGGAAGTGGAGCATATCGTCAAACGCTATGGCGACTTCACGGCGGTCGACGACGTCTCCTTCACCGTCGAGAAGGGCGAGATCTTCGGCTTGCTCGGCCCTAACGGGGCCGGCAAATCTACCCTCATCCGGATGATCACCACGCTGCTTCCCATCACTGCCGGTCGGGCGCGCATCCTGGGCTGCGATGTGGCCCAGGACCCGGATGCGGCGAGACGGTTGATCGGGGTTGTGCCTCAGGCGATGACCAGCGACATGGATCTGACGGTGGAGGAGAACCTGCTGATCCATGCCAAGCTGTACGACGTGCCGGCTGCGGATCGCAAGCGGAATATTGCCGATTTGCTGGAAGCGGTGGATTTGACGAAATGGCGGGGCGCGCAGACCAAGACGCTTTCCGGCGGCATGCGGCGCCGGCTGGAGATCGCGCGCGGGCTGGTGCACAGTCCACATATGTTCTTCCTTGACGAGCCCACCACCGGACTAGACCCGGTCTCTCGCGTGGCCGTATGGGAGATGCTGACCGCCATCAAGCAACGGCGGAATCTCACCATCCTGATTACCACGCACTACATGGATGAAGCCGACCGGCTCTGCGACCGCATCGCCATCGTGGATCACGGCAAGCTGGTGGCCTTGGATTCCCCCATGAAGCTCAAGGCCAGCGTGCCGGGAACCAACGTGATCGAAGCGCAGTTCACGCAGATGTCGGCGGATTGGCCGCAACAACTGGAGCGGTTGGCGGACGTGGAACGGGTGCAGTCGCAAAGCGGCGGCATGTTTCGCATCATGTCCGACAACGGCTCTCATACCACGACCGAGCTGGTGGCCCTGGCCGCCCAGGCCGGAGTGCAGATCAAGTCCCTATCGGTGCAAAACACCACCTTGGACGATGTCTTCGTCCACTTCACCGGGCGGCAGTTGCGTGACGAGCAGGTCAAAGCCTACGGATTCGTGATGCCGGAGAGGCCGGGAAACGGGTAACGGTTTTATGAAGAGGATGTTGGCGATTGTCGAACGCGAGCTGCGGAAATATCTGCGCTCGCCGGCGCTGATGATGGTTTCCATGATCTTTCCCCTGGTGCAATTGGTGGTTCTGGGGAGCGCCTTCGGCGGCAAGATCCATGATGCCCGGGTGGCGATTGTCGACCAGGACCACGGCACGCAGGCGTTGAAAATCCGCGAGGCTTTCGACGCCATTCGGGCCAACGCCCGCACCATTACACCGGTTAACTACCAGGACGACAAACAGGCGGCCCAGGACGTGCGCGACGGCCGGCTGGACGGCGCCCTGATCATTCCCCCCCAGTTCTCCGAGCGCTTTTACGACCAGAATCGTCCTCAGATCGCGTTGATCGTGGACAACAGCGATAACTTCATGAGCTCCACCCTGGAAGACGAGCTTACGGCGGTTACGCAGGCGCTGAACCAACCGGCGGTGGCGCCCCGCTTGCCCGGCCAGGTCGCACTCCAGGTGGTGGAACTCTATCCCTATATCGAGTATTTAAAGTACCTGCTGCCCGGTTCCATTACCCTGGCGATGTTCGTCTCCGTAATGATCGGCGGCGGTATGCTCTACATCGACGACAAAGCCCGCGGCGTACACGAGGGCTATCTCGTCACCCCCATCACCCGCTTCGAACTCATTCTGGGCCTCAATCTGGCAGGTGCCATCAAAGCGATAGTGTCCGGCGTGGTGATTACCGTATTAGGATCGATGATCGCGGGAGTCAGTGCCATATTTCAGCCGGAGAAGGCATTGGGATTGCTGTTCATGATCGTGCTCACCTCCGCGGCCTTCAACGCCTTGATGTTCCTGATGATGGTGCGGGTAGAGGATCCTTTGGTGCCGCGCGCTACCTTTGGCGTTCTGAATACGCTGCTGTTCTTCCCCAGCGGGTCAATCTATCCCATTAAGGCCTTTCCGACTTGGCTGAAAGCCATCGCTCGCATCGATCCGTTTACCTACGCCGTACATGGATTCAAGGCCTTGCTTTTGAAGGATGCCAGTTTCGGGGCCATCTGGCTGGATATTGTGGTCCTGACGGTATTCGCTGTGGTGACGCTGGCCATCGCCACCCCCCTGTTCAAAAGAACGCTTTAGCCTCGCCCGGTTCCCCCATGCCGCACGGACCGGTCGCGCGGGTACAATTGGGGAGTACACCTGTATGGCGACTACGATTTTTACTGCGAAAGAGTACGACCCGGAAAAATACCGGCGGCGGCGCCAGATTATTCTGGCGATCGTCTCCGTCGTGGTGATCGTTGCCGGCCTGTTGTACATCTTCCGCTACTGGCCTTATGAACACCGCGTCGACCAGTTCTTCACCGCCCTGGAGAACAAGGACTACAAGCAGGGTTACGCCATCTGGCAGAACGATTCCGCCTGGGAGCAGCACCCGGACCGGTTCAAGAACTATCCCTATGCAGAGTTCTATCGCGATTGGGGGCCGGGCGGCGACTGGGGCGTGATCACCAGTCACAAGATTCAAGGTGGCGCTACGCCCAAGGGGGGCAGCAGCGGCGTGGTGGTGGTGGTCACGATTAATCAGCGGGTGGAACCGGCCCGGCTCTGGGTGGAAAAGAAGGATAAAACCCTGACGTGGTCGCCGTACTAGCATTCAACCGAAACGAATCCGCAGAAGCAACACATCCGCCCTCCGCAATACCTGTCATTCTGAGCCCCGCGCCCGAAATGGCCTATTCAGGTGTCATTCCGCCGAGGCGCGGGGCGACGAACCTATGCATTGCGGCCCTATGTAGAAGTGCGATGCGTGCGCCAAGAAAAGATCACAAGGCGCGCAGCACAACGGCCAACCACGCCGACAAGAATCCGCCCGCTGAAATTGTTCTCCAGCGAGATTTCCCGCCGAAAGGCCAAGCGGGGAAATGAAAAGCTGAGTGCGGGGCGACCAAAAGCTAAATGCTGGAATGCTAGCTTTGGCTGACTGCTGATTGCTGGGTGCTAATTTCCGTCTGCTTCTTTCTTCATTGCCTCTAACTGCTTCAATGCCTTCTGCAACGAAGCTTCGTCTTCGACGTTGCAGCACGATTTGGCCCGGTCGATCTGCCGCATGAGGCCGCAGAGCACCTTGCCTGGCCCCAGTTCGACGAAAGTTTCTACCCCAGCGGAGATCAGGGTACGCATAGAGCGTTCCCACTGCACCGTTCCCGTAACTTGGCGAGTCAGGGTGTCCCGGGTATCGGCCGCGGTGGTCACCGGCTCGGCCCCGATATTGGCGATCACGGGGAATTGCGGTTCCGTGAGGTTCAAGGCGCACAAATCGACCGCCAGGCGCTCCTGGGCCGGTTGCATCAAGGCAGAATGGAAAGGCGCGCTGACGGCCAGGAGAATGGCCCGCTTGGCGCCCCGCTCCTTGGCCAGTTCGGCGGCGCGTTCCACGGCGGCTTTGTGCCCGCTGATAACGATTTGTTCCGGCGAATTGATGTTAGCCGCCTGGACCACTTCGCCTTGCGCGATTTCCTGACAAAGCTGTACCACCGCCTCCGACTCAAGTCCCAGGATAGCGGCCATGGCCCCCATCCCGACCGGAACCGCTTCCTGCATGTAACGGCCGCGCTGGCGGACCGTCCGTACGGCATCGCTGAAGGAAATGGTGCCGGCAGCTACGTGGGCCGAGTATTCCCCCAGACTATGGCCGGCGGCAAATTCGCACCCGTAACCCAGCTCCCGCAGCACGCGGAAGGCAGCCACGGATGCAGTCAGGATTGCCGGCTGGGTGTTCTCGGTGAGCTTGAGCTGATCTTCCGGGCCTTCGAAACAGAGTTGCGATAGCGAGAAGCCCAGCGCCGCATCGGCTTCCGCGAAGGTTTGCCGCGCCACCGGGTACCGGGCCGCCAGTTCCTTTCCCATGCCCACGACCTGTGAACCTTGGCCGGGAAACAGGAATGCGATGCTACCGCAAACCGCAGAACTCATGTGTGCTCCGAATCACCCCTATATTTTAATTTTCGGCTGGCGCGCTTCGCACCGCTGCCTGGCGTGGCCTGGAGTACGATTTCCCTTTTCCCCGTTCCCCGTTGGAACCCGGCTTGCGAAACGGGTAACGGGAAACGGGTAACGGTTGAATCTCAGCTTTCTACCTTCACTTTGGTCGCCGCGATTTCCTGTTCGATGATGGCGTTGATCCCCCCCTGGGCTGTTTCGGCGGCGACGCGAATGGCGTTCTTCATGGCCTTAGCGCTGGAGGATCCGTGGGCGACGATACACACCCCCCGCACCCCCAGCAGGGGGGCGCCGCCATATTCGGAGTAGTCCAGCCGGTGCTTGAAATCATCGAAGGCCCGGCGGGTCAACAAAGCTCCGATTTGGCGAGTAAGGGTAGCTTGCAGCGATTCCCGCAGCATGGTCCGAATCGTGAGTACTAGGCCCTCGGAAACCTTCAGTGCCACGTTGCCGATGAAGCCGTCGCAGACAATCACATCCACGTTGCCGTTATAGAGATCGCGGCCTTCGACATTGCCAAGAAAGTTGAGCGGAAGCTGGCGAATCAGCCGGTGAGCTTCCAGGGTCAGTTCGTTCCCCTTATTTTCTTCCTCCCCGACGGAAAGAATGCCCACGCGGGGACGCGCCACCCCAAAGATGGTGCGATAGTAAATCTCCCCCATGACGGCGAATTGCTCGAGATGCATCGGTTTGCAGTCGACATTGGCGCCCACGTCGAGCATCAGGCAGGGGGTGCCGGCGGCAGTGGGGAAAATCGCCGCCAGCGCGGGGCGATCGACCCCGGGCAAAGTGCGCAAGGTCAGGATGGCCGCGGCCATGGCGGCCCCGGTATTGCCGGCGCTGACGAAACCGGCCGCCCTTCCTTCCCGTACCAGGCGGATGCCCACCCGCATGGAGGAATCCCGCTTGGCGCGTACCGCCTCCACTGGTTTCTCGTCCATGCCGATTACTTCACTGGCCGGGACAATGTGTACGGGCAGCCCGTTGCAGCGGTGCTGCGCCAATTCTGCGCCCAATTGGTTCTCCCGGCCGATCAGCAGCACTTCCACGTCGTAATGACGTGCAGCCAGAAGGGCGCCTTCGATTTCCGGACGGGGCGCCCGGTCAGAACCCATCGCATCCACCGCGATCACGGTTGCCATGACTTAGAGAGCGAGCTAGCTTTCGCTTTCCACTGTAAGCACTTCCCGGCCCTTGTAGTGCCCGCATTTGGGGCAGGCCCGGTGCGGCATTTTGCGCTCGTGGCAGTTGGGACACTCGGACAAAGAATGTGCCGACAGATGATCGTGGGCGCGCCGGATTGCGGTACGCCGCTTGGAATGTCTCCGTTTCGGATTGGCCATAACGAGAACCTCAATGAAATTGTGCACTCCGGCCGACACAAAAGCCAGAGTGCCGGGAGCCGCCCTTTTACCCGTGCAGCTTATCTTTCAAGCTATCAAGAGCGTGCCAGCGAGGATCCGCAGGAAGGGGGCAGGAGCACTCCCCCAAGTTCAGGTTCTTCCCACATTGCGGGCATAGACCCTTGCAATCTTCGCGGCACACCGTTTTTATGGGAACGGCCAGCAATACCTGCTCGCGCAAAGCGTCTTCCAGCAGCAAGCCTTCCCCGGTGTAGTAACCAATCTCCGCCTCGGTCGCGTTGACCGAGAGTTCCTCTTGGCCCCCGTCGCTACCTTGCGGCCGGTACAGCAAGTCGAAACGCCGTTCGACGACGCGATCGACCGGCTCCAGACAACGGGCGCAATTCAACTCCAATCGCGTATTCAGCCGCCCCACCAGGCGGATATCCTGGACCGTCCGGTTCCTGCCTCCGTGATGCTCCTCAATCAGTTCGGCATGCCCGCGCGTGGCCAAAGGCTCAATCTGCCGTATATCCGGTCCAAATTCAAGTACTTCGGGAGGAAACTCCTGGTTAAAATCGATGCGGTGGAGTTCCAATTCATGTACGTCAATGAACATCGCAAACCTTACCTCCCCGGGCGTCACCGGCGGAAGCCGAACCGGCCAATAGACTCTCATCGAATTGCGCGGGGCGTTGCGGCGGGCGGGAAAGCGCGCCTGGAACAAGAACTAAGAATACGGGTGATGTCCGCCACTGTCAAGAAACCTGCTCCCCAAATAGGTAGTAACAACGGGGTTAAGTAGAAAAGCCATCGGCCGATCGGGTGATCTGCCAGGTGGGAGGAGGGCCAAATCGGTTGAACTTAACCTGTCGGGTCACCGGAAAGGTGCGCCTGGGGAAAGTGAATTCTGCAGGTTTAGAACCGTTCTGCCGTTCCGTGTTGGGTGTTGGGATGCCGGTTTTGGCCGCTGCTGGGCTTAGATCCCTGAGGTTTCCGTGCCGGTAGGACGCGTTTCGCCGCGAACCGCGCTGATGCCGCTGCGCAAGCGTTCCCGTCCCTGGTCGAACGTCTCCTTGGCCGTGCTGGCCAGGTCATTAGCGCGTTCGGCAATATTGTCTCTTGTCTCTTGTCCGCTCATCGGCGCGAACAGAACGCCCAGCCCAATGCCCAGCCCCAAACCAAATAGAAATGCTCTCATCGCTGTCTCCTCAATAGCGCGTAGTCACCTGTGGGTTATCGAAAGAAACAGGCCGTCCCGTCTTCGATGGAGTGACTCCGCTGAGAACAGATGCGAATGGCAAGCTGGGGTTGCCGGATGGCGCAAGCAACCTCAGGAGACTTCGCGGCGCTGCTGCTGGGCCAGTTCGGAATACAGAACCAGGCGGTTGCGGCCTTGGGACTTGGCCGCGTACAGCGCGGCATCCGCAAACTCGATCAGGTCGCGCCGGAACTGCGCATCCTGTTCATAGACGGCAATGCCGATACTGATCGTCAGCCGCTCGATGGCATTGGGCGAGCCGGCAAAAAACTTGGCCTGTTCCACCGCCCGGCGCAGGCGTTCCGCCACCAAGCGAGCTCCCGCTCCACCCGTCTCCGGCAGCACGATGACAAACTCTTCACCGCCGTAACGGGCGACCGTGTCCACCTCGCGCATATCCTTCATGAGAATGGAGGCGACGTCCCGCAGCACCTGGTCGCCAACATGGTGGCCGTATCGGTCATTGAGCTGCTTGAAAAAATCGATGTCGATCATCAACAGGGAAAACTGCGTCTTCTTGCGCTCGCTCCGCTTGATTTCCAACTCCAGTTGCTGCTCGAAGTAGCCCCGGGTCTTCAGGCCGGTGAGGTAATCGGTAAAGGCGAAGCGAATGAGGCCTTCGTTGGCATAGTCATGGGTCAACAGGGTTTCGGCGACCAGCGACAGCATCCACAACAACTGGGCGTCTTCTTCAGAAAAGGCGTCGGGGGCGCGGCCGAAGAGCTGAATCGAGCCCATGACACGATTGCTGACGAACAGTGGGACGGCTAGGGCCGAGCCAACCTGGAGCCGTTCCAACAGGGCATCGGCCTGCGTGTTTTGCCCATGCGGCACGAGCAACGGGCGGCTGTATTTCGTCGCCCAGAAATTCAGAATGTTACCCCGGGCGAGGATCTCCGTCGGCACTGGATTGAAGGTGCGAGCGACGCGTAACTGCACCTGCTGTTCATCTTCCTTCCAGAAATAGGCCAGGGTGGCGTCGTGGGGCACGATCTCCGTAGCGAAGTCGCAGAGCAGGTTGAGCGTAGCCTCCAGTTGCATCTGGAGACCCGCCAGCATCGACAGCCGCAAAATGACGTTTACCGCCTCCCACCGTTCCTGCACGGTGGCGCGGCTGAGCTCGGAAAACACTTTGACCACAAAGGTTTCCGGCGGACACAACGGATACGGTGTGTGATATTTCGGGTTCGTCATTGGGAACGCGATGGGTCGGGGGCCGCCCACCCATCCTGGAAGCACGCGTGCTGCCACTGCTCTGCGGCCCGAGGATCACGTACTAAACTTCCAATTTCCACTGTCTAAGATGGTTAAACTGGGGTGAACAGATGGTTGCCGGGACGGCACGAAAGGGAGGCAAAAATTTCCCTGCCATAGGCAGATACGGTCCCTGGTGCAGAATTTTGCTGTCCATAGCTTTCTTTTCTCATTTTGAGGCGTCAGAGCAGCCGGATTCCAACAAATTGCGTCGTGAGCTCTCGCAAGTTGCGCCTCTTTGTAGTAGCGTAGTATTGCAAGCCAGAGTTTAAGACGGGCCGGAGCGGCGCAGAACGTGCCGTAAGCCAGTACTAGTCTTGTCTCTGGAACCAGCAGTACCGAGCCGTTCTTCGTCACCTAATCGGCCCCTGATTGGCTGCCGGTTTCCAGGCCCGGCAAGAATCGGAGAACCTTCATGGCATGGTACGCGTACTGCATCACCGAACAACGGGCCTTTCAAGGCAGTGTACGTGCCCGCCGTCCTTTTCCGATTGAGGAAATGCACGGGGTGGGCGGCGCCCAGATTCTCGGCTACCCCAGCGGCGAGTTCGCGGTGATTGTGAGTGAATACGTGCGCGATGGCTTGCTGGATCAGCGGGCCGTACTGGAACATGCCAGGGTCGTCAGCGAGTGTTTTCGCAATACTACGGTTCTCCCTTTCCGTTTCGGCACCGTATTTGACAGCGACGAGGCCCTGCGGCGTGCGGTCCGCGGCAACCGCCGGATATTTCTGGCCTCGGTAGCGAATCTGCGCGGCAAATCGGAAATGCACCTCAAATTGATCGTGCGGGAAGGTTCCCTGTTGCAGGCCGTGGTGGAACAAACCCCAGCCGGTACGGGCAACCAATACCTTACGCAATTGCGGGCGCGGGCGGCGCGGGAGCGCGAAGCGCAGACCAAAGCGCGGGCCCTCAGCGTGCAGGTCCACAAACTGCTGAACCCCCTCCAGGAAGAAGTCTGCTGCAAAAAGGCGGATTCCGGGGCGCTGCTGCTCGATATTGCCCATCTCATCGATTCCAAGACGGTCCCCAAGTACCAGAACCGGTGCACGGCGGCGATGCGCCAGCTCAAAGATTGTGAAGTGGTAGTCAGCGGCCCCTGGCCGCCCTATCATTTCATGCCGGGCAAGCTGCGCACCGTAAATGGCGTAGACGGTACCAAACCTCGGGCTTCCGGGTGTGCGTGAGAACGCAACCGGAAAACCAGGAGTGAAATTTCCGCAGTAACTCCAGCGTCTAAAGCCGCCATTCCTCTTCAAGCGCGCGGGCACGACTGGGGCGCGCCTTTACCGATCTTTACCGCGGGCGCTAACCATTTCCATCTCTGTCGAGGGCATCCCGATTCTTATAAGTGGAATCCTAATACAATGTGCCCGGAGCGGATCAGCACACAAGAAGAGGCCTGGGACATAGGAAGGGGTGTTTGTGTGCACGCGTAAGTACCGGTGTCAGCCCAACTAGGCGCAACTTGGGCATTCCGGTGCTCAAATCCTCATATGACGAACCATAGAATGCGCGTACTCATCGTGGACGATGACACCAGTATGGCTAAGTACCTGCAGGTCTATCTGGTGCGACGTAATTTTGATGTCAGCACGGCGGGCAGCGGGGAAGAAGCCATCCGCCTGTTTCGGGTCTGCGATCCCCACCTCGTGCTGCTGGATCTCGCCATGCCGGGCATGAACGGAATCGACACCCTGGAACGCATGAAACAGATCAAACCGGACGTGGCGGTCATCGTGTTGTCCGCGCAGAGTAATCCGGAATTGATTTTCAAAGCCTCCAAGCTGGGCGCGGACGACTACCTGGGCAAACCGTTCGAACCCAAGGAACTGGACCTGCGGGTCGCCAAGGTGCTCGATAGGCAGCGGGTGGTCACGGAAGTGACCCAGCTGCGCGAGCAGGTGCGCCGCCAGTCGGATTTCACCACGCTGTTCGGGACCAGCCCCAAAATGGAAGAAGTCAAAATGACCATTGAGCAGGTGGCGGATACCAACGTCACCGTGCTGGTTCGCGGCGAGAGTGGCACCGGCAAGGAAGTGGTGGCTCGCATGATCTACGCGCAGTCGACGCGCCGCGAGAAGCCCTTCGTGAAAGTCAATTGCGCGGCGATTCCGCACGAGTTGCTAGAGAGTGAGTTGTTCGGCTATGAGCCGGGCGCCTTCACCGGCGCCAATCGCCAAAAACTGGGCAAGTTCGACCAGGCCAATAACGGCACCTTGTTTCTGGACGAAATCAGCGAAATGCACCCGGCACTGCAGGCCAAGATCCTGCATGTCCTGCAAGACGGCGAATTTTCGCGGCTGGGTGGCAAGCGCGACATCGCCGTCGACGTGCGCGTGCTGGCGGCTACCAATAAGCCGCTGGAGCGGGCGGTGGAAGAGGGATTGTTTCGCGAGGATCTGTTCTACCGTTTGAATGTAGTGACCATTCACATCCCGCCGCTGCGCGAACGCCGCGAAGAAATCCCTTTGTTCCTGGACCTGTTTTTGCGCAAATACAGCGAGTATTACGGCAAAAATCCCGCGGTGTTTTCCGACTATGCGCTCGGCCGGATGATGGAGTATTCCTGGCCGGGAAATATCCGGGAGCTGGAAAATCTGGTAAAGCGCTACGTGATTGTCGGCAATGAACCGCAGATCATTCGGGAACTGTCGACCCATAAGCCAATTGTCTCTTCATTGGGGGCTAATAGTTCGTCTTGGGAAGTGAAGATCACGGAAGACAGCTCAACCCGGGTTCCAGTTGCCACGCCCACCCAGCCTCCTCCCGTCGCCATCAATTTGGCAGATGGCCGGGAGCGGGAGACGCCTTCCTTACTGGAGATAGGCCGCCGGGCCGCTATGCACGCCGAAAGGGAGGCCATTAGCCGAGTCTTGGCACAGACCCGCTGGAACCGCCGTCAAGCCGCCAAGATATTGAAAATAAGTTACAAAGCTCTGCTTAACAAGCTAAAGGCGATGGAAGACCAAAATGAGAACAGAAATTCCAAAAGTGCGTAGCTATATTCCAATAATAGGTATTCGTATTCACTATGGTTGCAGGGGTATTTAAGCGATTGCCGAAATACTGTGCGAAAGTTACCGCATAATAATTGCAATCTGCTTATTCTAAATGGCTTATATTTTTTTGAAGGTTTGAGTCGGACGGGCATCTTTTGGCTGGTTATGTGCAACTTGGGAGAGCAACAAAGAGGCCATTGATACATGAGTTCGACCCTCTTCCAAGTTTTTCGACTTTTCCGACTCTGTTCCCGACGGAACGGCACTTTGCATCGCCTTCCCTGATTGTTCCCTCCCTCCCTTGCCTCTTTCGGCAGCCCCGGGTTGAAGCCGGGGCTGCCTTTTGCCGTTTGCGTCGTCGGGGGGCCACTTCGCATCGAATAACCTGCTATTCGACTTTGAATGGGTGGTAGTTCTTGGGGAGGAGTTGACGCCGCTTCGGCTTGGCGCTTATGATTTGCGACTTGGGTCTGAGCGGGATATTTCTCCCGGGACACCGTTCGAGAATTCCGATGGACAAGAAGAAGCTTGACTACTTTAAGAAGCGGCTGGAGGAGCGCCAACATACGCTACGACGTAATGTCTCGCGCACAGAAATGGATGGCCGGCAAAGTGACGAGGATGCAGCGCAGGACATTGCCGACCGCGCCGCAAGCTCATACAACAAAGAATTTCTCTTTCATCAAAGCAACAGCGAACGTCAGCTGTTGCAGATGGTGCAGGGCGCCTTGGAACGGATTCGTGAGGGAAACTTTGGCCAATGCATCTCCTGCGGCCAGGAGATCAATCCCAAGCGTCTGGAGGCCGTACCCTGGACGCGTTACTGCATCCAGTGCCAGGAGAAAATGGAACAAGGCAGATTGGAGCACGCGCAGAGTTAAGACTATGCGCCCCTGCAGAAAAACCGCCTGCGGGCGTTTTTTTATGCGCCTCAACCCCCCAACACAGAACCGCAGAGCAGAATGAGAAAGAACAGTTCTCGGTCTGGTTTCTCTCTGCGGCTCTGCGTCTCTGCGTTGGGTGTTGAATTTAGCATCCCCGGTTTGACCTTCCTAAATTCCCGCTGATAGACTCAACTTTTCCTCGACAGAAACTGAAGGGACCATTGTGCGTACTTCTGAACGGCGTCAACTCAAACAGGACCGCTTTGCTGAGACCACCAAAGAAACCATTTCCTGGGCGGTGAGCCACCGAACCCCGCTGATTTGGGTTCTGTCTGCCGCGGCGGTGCTGGCCGCGGTGGTGCTGGGATCGTGGTGGTATTGGAATTACCACAGCCAGCAGGCCAGCGCGGCTTTGGGCAAGGCCATGGAGATCTACAATGCGCCCTTGCGGGCTCCCGACACTCCGCCGGCGGGCGAGGAGGTCAATTTTGCCACGGCAGTGGAGCGCGCAAAAGCCGCGCGGGCCCAGTTCGATCAGGTAGCCGGGCAGTATAGTCATACCAAATCGGGCCGAATCGCCCGTTACATGGCGGCTTTGACGGCGATCAATATGGGCGATGACAAGAGCGGCGAGGAGCAGCTGCGGCAGGTGGCCGCCGCGGGTGACCGTGATCTTTCTTCTCTGGCCAAGTTGGCCCTGGCGGGCATTTACCGCAATACCCATCGCGATAAGGAAGCTTTGGATCTCTACCAGGACCTGGTTAGCCATCCTACCGCCTCGGTTTCCAAGCCGATGGCCCAACTGGAACTGGCATCCCTGTACGAAGCGACCAAGCAGAACGCGGAGGCCGCCAGGCTGTATCAGGAAATCGTGAAGGAGAATCCCGGCGCCACGGCCGCTTCCTTTGCCCGCCAACATATGCAAGGTCAGAAGTAAGAAGCCAGAAGTCAGAAGTCAGAACTCGGAAACGTTCGACCTTATCCGTTTTGACCTCTACCTTACGATTTCTGTGTTCTGACTTCTGACTTCTGAATTCTTACTTCTGGCTTCTGCTTTCCGGTTTCCCGCCGCCAGCGCCGCGGCGACTACGTTCAACATTTCCTGTGCGGGAGCGGGTTTGCCGGTCCAGATTTCGAATTGCCGCGCGCCCTGCTGCACAAACATTTCCGTACCGGCGATTACCTCGGCCCCGGCGGCTCGCCCGGCCCGGGTGAAGGGCGTCTCCGCACTGGTGTAGATCATGTCGAGCACGAAGCGCGCATGAATTTCCTGTTCCGTCAGGGGTATCTGGGTGGAGTCCATGCCCAGCGGGGTGGCATTGATGATCACATCAAAGGAATGCTTTTTTACCTCCGCCCGCTTAAGGTATTTGGCCTCAGCTTGCCGCGCCAGTTTGAGACCTTTGGCGGAGGTCCGGTTGATGATAAAGAGCTGTGCGCCGCGGTTTTTTAAGCCAAAGGCTGCGGCGCGGGCTGCGCCCCCGGCCCCAATCAGCAAAACTTTGGCGCCCGTCAGGGGCAAGCGCTGTTCCAAAGGGGCCAGCACGCCGGCTACATCCGTGTTGAATCCGAACAATCGGCCGTCCGGGGAACGGACAACGGTATTGCAGGCGCCAGTCTTCTGCGTGAGCGTGTCGGTGTTGTCCAGATAGCCCACGATGTTCTCTTTGTGGGGCATCGTGATGCTGAGGCCGGAAATCGGGACCTCGCGAACGCAGGCCACCAGGTCGTCAAGCTCTTTGGTGCACAAGGCCAGGTAAACGGCGTTCACGTTCTCGCGCCGAAAGGCGGTGTTCAACATGAGCGGAGACAAGGACTGCGCCACCGGATTCCCCGCGACCCCGTAAATCCGCGTGGCCGCATCCAGGTGGTCCAGGCGATAGACTTCCCGCAGAGTGCGCGCCGTCAGTTGGCCGGGAGCGGTTTCCTCCCCCGGAATCGCCGAGGCAAAGGTAAACGCGCTGCCCACCCGCAGGGCCAGCAGGCGGCTGATTATCCCCTGCTCGCCCATGCATAATCCGACCACCGAATGTTCCCGGCTTTTGGCTTGCAGGAACTTCATCAGCAGCACGTTGTCATAGAGGCAGGTTGCCGTGGTGGCAAGCTTGTAATAATTCGCCGGAATCGCCGCCATCTGGCGGAAAGTTTCTTCCAACTTCCGGGTGGCGCGGAAATCGTGATACGACAGAATCAATCCGGCTTGCGAACGCAGCTTGGCGATTTCGCCCGGTTTCAGGGCGTGGGCGCTTTGCAGTTCCAGATCGACCAGCTGGAAGCCGGAGACCGCGGCCTTCCGAAGAATCTTGAGTTCCGCCTCCACGGACCCGTGGAACTTGCCCCCATTGGCCGCCCGGCGGCAGGTCGCGATAAACACGGCCTCGGGATGCGCGCGGCAGAAAGAATGGAGCTTGGCTAAGCTGGCGGCAGGCTGCTTCAGGTAATCCAAACGGAATTCCAGAAAGGGGCTTTCGACGACGGCGGCTTCCGCTTTGGCCAGCAGCTCGGAACAGTTAGCGGCCGCCACCGCGACGCACACCCGCGGCAAACGGAGCGGCCGCACCCGGGATAGCGAGGAATTGGCGCGTGTCTGGTTCATCCACTTGCGGCGTCATCGTAACAATGCACCATTCGCTATGCAATATCAGATTTTGGGCCCGGGTCAGGAGGGCAATTACACTTTCGTACCTTTCCGGTTAACAGCTTTGGCTTGACCCGTGCCGAATGCTTTGTTACGTTGCGCGCCAGAGGTCCTTCGAGGCCTCCTACTGGCTGTTGGTAAGTCATAGCAGTAGAGGAGTTTATGTGAGACGCTCGGTCCTGTTGATCACCTTCACAGCCCTTCTGACCGCCTTCGTTCATGGCCAGCAGCCAACCCTCGCCGCCAGAGGGACAGGCGTACAACCCGTAACCGACAACACCCAGATTAGCCAGTCGAACGTGCCGGTGAATTATTCGGATCTGTATTGCGCCGGTTTCGTCTCGCCAAAATCGTTGCCCCGCCAGAGTTTTGTGGCGGGCGGACTGGGAACTCCCATCGAGTCTCACTTTCGCGACCGCGACCTGATCTATATTCACGGCGGCGGCTACGAACCAGGCATGCGCGTTAGCCTGGTGCGCGAGATGCGCGATCTGAACGCCTTTTCGCCTTTTCCGGCGACGCGGAACCTGCTTTTACGTACCGGCCAGATGTACAACGAGCTCGGCTACGCGCGGGTGCTGGAAATTCGCGGCCGCGATGTAGCGGTCGCCCAGGTAGAATTCGCCTGCGAAGGCATAGTCACGGGCGATTTGGCGGTGCCTTTCGTGCCCAAGCCGGCGCTGACGTATCGCAAACGATCCAGCATGGACCGGTTCCCCGCGGCTCCGGCCAGCGTAACCGGCCGCATCGTCGCGGCGCGTGAGTTCGACCAATACCTGTCCGCCGGTTCCAAGATCTACATCAACCTGGGGGCGCGGAATGGCGTGAAAGTGGGCGACTACTTCCGTGTCGTACGCGATTACCGGATCGAGTCCAACGACTTGGTGGACGTGGATGTTTACAACGAGCCTTTCGGCGAGGAGACCCAGAAAAATCCCCAGCAATTACCTAAAAAGAGGCTGGCTGAGCTGCCAAAGCGCGTGGTGGGAGAGGCCATCGTTCTGGGCACCACTTCCGGTACCGCCACCGCCATGATTACCTTTTCTCTGGAGGACGCTCACGTAGGGGATGTGATCGAACTGGAGAGCGAGTAAACTGCAAAACAGATAGGCAATTTCCAGAACTAACGGTCGAATCGATTTAGCACCCAACACAGAAGCACAGAACCGCAGAACGAGCCAGGTTTGGGACCCGTTCTCCGGTTATGTTCTGTGTTTCTGCGGTTCTGTGTTGGGGGTTGGGATTACGCCTATGCTTTCCCGAAAACTTGCCGCCCTCTGCTGTTTCGTGCTGCTGTCCGCGAGCCTGGTTCTGTCGCAAACGCCGGAAGCTCAGTCGAAGCGGGCCGACATCATCCGCCTGTTGCGCCTGACGGGAGCCGCCGGCGGAGCGGAACAGGCGGTCGATCTGCTGCTGCCGATGCTCAAGCAGGCCATGCCCCAAGTCCCCCCTCAGGTTTGGCAGGAATTGCGCTCCGAAGTGCGCGAGGACGACATGATCGAGCTCACCTACCAGATCTGGGACCGGCACTTCACCCAACAGGAAATTCGCGACCTGCTCCGTTTTTATCAAAGCCCGGTCGGGCAGAAGATCATTCGTGAGACTCCGGCGCTGCAGCAGGAGAGCCTGGCCGCCGGACAAAAGTGGGGCGGCCAGATCCTTGCCCGGCTGGTGAACCGCCTGCGAGAAAAGGGCTATCAGGTGCCTGCTAACCTGCAACAACAACCATGAGGGGGATTTTGCATTAGGCCTTGTCCCAACACCCAACACAGAACCGCAGAAACGCAGAACACGACGGAAGAACGGTTCCCAACCTGATTCTTTCTGCGGTTCTGCGCTTCTGCGTTGGGTGTTGAATCAAAATTCGAAATTCAAAATTTAGTTCAGTCCTTCGTATACCGGTTCCTGGCCTTATCCCGGTGGCGTTCCAGGCCGAGCTGGATGAGGCGGTCGATGAGTTCCGGGTAGGGAAGTCCCGACGCCGCCCACAATTTCGGGTACATCGAGATCGAGGTGAAACCGGGAAGGGTGTTGATTTCATTTACATAAATCTTCTGGCTCCGCGGATCCATGAGGAAGTCGATTCTTCCCAGTCCCGAACAATCCACGGCCTGGAAGGCCCGCACCGCCATCTCTTGCACCTGCCGGGTCTGGGTTTTGGTGAGCTTGGCGGGAATGATCAGTTCCGAGCCTTCCTCCAGATATTTGGCGGTGTAATCGTAGAACTCTCGGATGGGTACTACCTCGCCCACGGCTGAGGCCTGCGGGCTGTCATTGCCGAGCACCGAACATTCCAGTTCGCGGGCCTTGGCTTTCTTTCCTCCCACCCCCTGCTCGATGACGATTTTGCGGTCGAATTTGGCGGCCTCGTCGAGCGCCGCCGGCAGCTCGCCGGAAGCTCGCGCTTTACTGATTCCCACCGAACTGCCCAGGTTTGCGGGTTTGACGAATACCGGGTACTGCAGTGCGGCCTCGACTCGCTTTTGCACTTTGCGCGGTTCGCGTTCCCAGTCGCTGCGCAGCACGGTGACGTGTTTCACGATGGGCAGGCCGGCCTCGCGAAACAGCCGCTTCATGACATCCTTATCCATGCCCGCTGCCGAACCCAGGACGCCGGCCCCAACGTAGGCCAGGTCCGCTAATTCCAGCAGGCCTTGAACCGTCCCATCCTCCCCAAAGGTGCCATGCAGCACGGGGAAAACCACATCCACGTTGATGACGTGATCCTCGCGGCGGCGCTGCGGCATGCCCTTTTGAAACGGCGCCAGGGCGCTGCCGGGTACGGGAGGAACGACAATCGATTGCCCGTCGGAGAGCACAGCGGCCGCCGTGGTCGCTTCCGGATCACCCGCGCGCAGGTGCCGCGCTTCGGCCGCGACATCCTCCCCCTTCCCTTGCAGCAGGCGTTCTGCATGGGCGGCCGTTACCCACCGGCCCTCTTTGGTGATGCCAATCGGGACCACCTCGTACTTTTTCTTGTCGATGGCTGCAATCACCGAGGCAGCCGAAAGCAACGAAACCTCGTGCTCCCCGCTGCGCCCGCCAAACAGAATTCCCACTCTTAACTTGCTCATGGGCGAAAGAATACCACCACGACGACCTGTCTGCTTTACCGGCCCAGTCGGCTAATTAGGTAATTTGGTAATCGGGTAATTTGGTAATTGAGAAACTTGGTGGTGGCATTGCTCAGGGTTTTTCAATTACCCAATTAACAAATTACCCAATTACCAAATTCTCAGAGGATCTTTTTCCCAAACGCGGAACTCGCCAGTTCCACCGCGAGGTCGGCTGTGCGGTTGTGCTCATCGATCACCGGATTGACCTCGACCACTTCAAAACTCAGCATGCGGCCGTGGTCGGCGATGATCTCCATGGCCAGATGGGCTTCCCGATAGGTGGCGCCGCCGCGCACCGGAGTTCCCACCCCGGGCGCATCCTCGGGATCCACCCAGTCCATGTCGAGGGAAACGTGATAGCCGGCGGTACCGCGGCCCGCCAGGCGGAGGGCCTCTTCCATGATGGTGCGCATGCCGCGCTCGTCGATGTCGCGCATGGTGAAAACTTCTATGCCGGCGCGCCGGATATTTTCCTTCTCAATGACGTCGATATCGCGCACCCCGACGATGACGCAGTTCTCGGGCGCTATCTTGGGAGAAAAGCCCAACAGCGAGGCCAGTTCGGACGGCCCCAGGCCCATGATGGCCGCCAGGGGCATGCCGTGCACATTGCCGCTGGGTGAGGTTTCGGGAGTATTGATGTCGCTGTGGGCGTCAATCCAGATCAGTCCCACCTTCTGCTGGCGCCGGCGATAGAACTCGCTGACGCCGCTGATGCTGCCCACCGCCACCGAGTGGTCTCCCCCCAGCGTCAAGGGCGTCTCTCCCGCCTCCAGGGCCTTGAGCATCATCTCCGCCAGGCGGGAGCAGCAGCTGGTGATTTCCTTCAAGTACTTCGCCCGGGGATTGCCTTCCTTCTTCTGTTCCGGCTGGAAAACGGCGAGGTTGCCCGCATCTTCGACGCTATGGCCGAGGGCTTCCAGGCGCGCCTCCAAGCCGGCCACGCGGACCGCCGACGGTCCCATATCCACTCCCCGGCGCGTCTGTCCCAGATCGAGCGGCACGCCGATCACCCGAATGCGGCGCGGCACGATCCCGTCAATGGCAACCTGCGGATGGCTGATTCGTGATGCTTGCATTTCGGCCATGTCCCACTCGTCCGAAGCAACATGATGCTGGATGTTGAAATCGCAAGAAACTTCAAAACCCCTTTACCACAGAGGACGCGGAGGACGCAAAGGTACGCAGAGGGAGATTTTAGCTCTTGTTTTCACTACTCTTTTTCTGGTTCCTCTGCGTCCATTGGGTCCTCTGCGGTAAATAGGCCTTTTACCGTTTACGGATACAGCCGATATAAGGTGCGGGCGAACGGAATGGTTTCGCGCACGTGCTCCAAGCCGCAGGTCCAGGCCACCACCCGCTCGATTCCCATGCCGAAGCCGGAGTGCGGCACGCCTCCGTACTTGCGCAAATCCAGGTACCACTTGAAGGAGTCTTCCGGAAGCTGATGTTCCCGAATGCGCTTCAACAACAGCTCGTAGGAGCCGATGCGTTGCGATCCGCCGATAATCTCGCCGTAGCCTTCCGGAGCCAGCATGTCCACGCACAAAGCCAGTTCCGGACGCTGCGGATCGGGTTCCATGTAGAACGCCTTGACCGCCGAGGGGTAGCGATGCACCATAACCGGCCGGTCGAATTGCGCGGAGAGGTAGGTCTCGTCGGGGGACCCCAAATCTCCGCCCCACTCGAACCTGGTTTCCACCTTGCCTGCGGCGTGGGCCTCTTGCAGCATTTTCACGGCTTCGTCATAGCTAAGGCGGGGAAAGGGAGTGCGGACCTTTTCCAGAGGAGCCGGGTCGCGGCCGATGACTTTGAGGTCGTCCCGCCGGCGCTCGAGTACGCGCTGCACTACGAAGGCGACCAGTTCTTCGGCCAGCACCATGATCTCGTCCAGGGTGGCGTAGGCGACCTCCGGTTCCACCATCCAGAACTCCGTCAAATGCCGCCGGGTCTTCGACTTTTCCGCGCGGAAGGTCGGCCCAAACGAGTACACCTTGCCCAGCGCCATGGCCGTCGCCTCGGCATACAGTTGTCCCGACTGGGTCAGATACGCCTGCTCCTCAAAGTACTCGACCGGGAACAACGTGCTGGTGCCTTCGCACGCGGCCGGCGTGAGGATCGGCGGGTCGGTGAGGACGTATCCGTCTTCGTCCAGGTAGTCCCGTATGGCGCGAATGATCTCCGCCCGGATGCGCAAGATGGCGGTCTGCCGCGGCGAGCGCAACCACAGGTGCCGGTGCTCCATCAGGAAATCGATCCCATGCTCCTTAAGCGCGATGGGATAGGGATCGTCCTCCGGCACCCGCTGGATGACCGTGGCGTCGCTGACATCCAGTTCATAACCGCCGGGGGCGCGCTTGTCCGCCCGTACCTTCCCGGTGACCACCAGGGATGATTCTTGCGTCAGATTCTTAAGCGATTCAAACACCGCCGGCGAGACCTGGTTTCTGGGTACCACGCCCTGGATGAAACCACTCCCGTCCCGTATCTGGGGGAACAGCAACTTGCCGCTTTCGCGCAGGTTGTAGAGCCAGCCGCGGATGGTGACCGTCTGGCCTTCATGCTTGCCGATTTCGCCGATGGTGGTTACCGGCGCGGTTTGTGCCGCCGTTTCGGAATGAGTGCTCATGACTTTGTCTCTGAGTATGCCGCCGCCTCGTTCTCCAGCATGTGAAACGAGCTGGCAAACTTTTCCATAACGTCTTTCCGGCCTATGCCTTCAACCTCCAGAAGCACGGACGGGAGATGCGGCGCCTTGGAGAGCAGCGCCATCGACCGTTTCCAGTCGATAGTGCCCTCGCCGGGAAACAAGTGCTCGTCTTTTAGCCCCTTGTTGTCGTGCACGTGGGTGGACAGCATGTACGGTTGGAGCACATGGAAGGCGGATTCCACGCCGCCCAGCAGGTGGGCATGGCCGAAGTCGAAACAGATGCCCAAGTCGCCCCGATGGAGGGTCTCGATCAGGTGGACGAGTTTCTCCGGCGTGGAAATCTCGTTGGGGATGTTCTCCAGCAACACTTTGACGCCCAGCGGCTTGGCGAAGGCGTGCAAATGTTCGATCGAACTCAGCGCGTTCTCAAAGACCTGCGGATCGAACGCCTCCCCTGCTATGCCCAGATGCTGAACCAGGTAGCCCAAAGGAATCGTCTCGGCAATTTCCAGGGCTCGCTTAACCTCGTCCATCGACTCTACCCGGCGGCTCTTGTCGCGATCCACCAGATTGATGGGCGGCGTACCGGTGCGCCCCCATTCGTAATCCGTGTACATGGGGGAGTGCAACGAGTTCAACGGTTTGCCGCTGTGCTTGAACCAGTTGCCCACCTCGCGCACCTGCTGCCGGTCGGTGTAGTCGAAGTGCCCGCGGGCGGCAAAAATCTCGATGCTTTCCGCTCCCGCCTGCGCCAGCTTATCCAGCATCCCCGAATGCAGACGCGAGTTGATGAACACGAACGTGGAGATAGCTTTCCGCATCAGTACCCCAGTACCTTTCCGTCAGTGTGCCCTTGCGCCGGCGGGCAACCGCCACCCGGGATAGGGCTCTATCAGGATACACTCTCCGACGCTCCACCTGAATGGCGAGCTCATGCCCCGGCCGCGCCCCCGCAAGGTACAGGCCGGTCTTAACTTTACAAATTGCAAATTACGAATTGCAAATCTCCGGCTTGTTGCTGGCTGCGGGTTGCTTGTAACATCGGGTGGAGGTTTTGTTGACCACGCCCAAGCCCAACCTTGACCGCTCGGCGGAGGAAATCGCGCGGGCGCGCCTGGTCTCTGCCGCGCCGGTGGAAGACGATGCCTCTTTTGAGCTCAAGCTCCGTCCGCGGCGCCTGCAAGAGTTTATCGGCCAAAACAAGGCCAAGGACAATTTGCTGGTTGCCATCGAAGCCGCGCGCACCCGGGGTGAAGCGCTCGATCATGTCTTGCTCTATGGGCCGCCCGGCCTGGGCAAGACCACGCTGGCCAGTATCATCGCCAACGAGATGGGCGCCGCCTTCCAGCAAACCTCCGGTCCAACCCTGCAGATCAAAGGCGACCTGACCGCGGTTCTGACCAACCTGCGCGACCGGCAGGTGTTGTTTATCGACGAAGTGCATCGCCTGCAGCCGGCGTTGGAAGAGTTGCTGTACTCGGCCCTGGAAGATTACAAGCTGGACATCATCATCGGGCAGGGGCCCTCGGCCCGCACCCATACCATCGACGTGAAGCCTTTCACTTTCGTGGGCGCCACCACGCGGGCCGGCCTGCTCTCCGCTCCCCTGCGTTCCCGGTTCGGAATTGTTCTGCGCCTGGAGTTCTATACGCCCGAAGATCTAGCGGTCATCGTCCACCGGTCGGCCGAAATTCTCCAGGTGGAGATCGATGACGCCGGGGCCAACGAGATTGCCGGACGCTGCCGCGGTACCCCGCGCATTGCCAATCGGTTGCTGCGCCGGGTGCGCGATTACGCCCAGGTGCGGGCTGCCGGCCGTATCGACCAGGAGACCGCCCGCGCTGCCCTGCAGATGCTGGAGGTCGATCGTCACGGTTTCGACGAAACCGATCGCCGGCTGCTGCTGGCCATTATCGAGAAATACCAGGGTGGGCCGGTCGGCCTGAATACGCTGGCGGCCGCCCTCGCGGAGGAACCGGAAGCCATCGAGGAGATTTACGAACCCTTCCTCATCCAGATCGGATTTCTCGACCGCACCCCCCGCGGCCGGGTCGCCACCCAGCTCGCTTACGAGCATTTCGGTATCCAACCGCATCGCCGCCAGGGCGGGTTGTTTTAGCCGGTGAACCTCGCGCCTCCACCGTTTACTTTGAGCCGCGGCTTGAGCGCCTGGTGGCGGGAATCTTTGCGTCTGCGCGGTTTCTGGCGCAGCCTGGCCAGTTTGGGGACAAGCCTGTATGAAGTGCTGCGCGACTATGCCCCCGCCCGCCGGCGGCTTCGCTACGGCGATCTGGAATACGACTGGGAATATCACGTCGATACCACCTGGTCGAACCTGCGGTTGGGAACCAGGCTGCGTGAGATTTTTGCCGGACGGATGTATCAGCCGATCGAAGCCGACCTGTTTCGCGAAGTGATCGGCGGGGTAGGCATCGACTACCGGCAATTCACCTTCATTGATTTGGGCTCGGGCAAGGGAAGAGCCTTGCTGCTGGCCTCGGAGTTCCCGTTTCGCCACATCATCGGCGTGGAACTGCTGCCGGAGTTGCACGCTATCGCCGGGCAAAATCTGGACCAGTATCAAGCGGGCGCCCAGCGCCAGCGCATTGAACTGCTGTGCGGCGACGCCCGCCTGTTTTGTTTTCCGCAGGAGCCGCTGCTGGTTTTCCTCTTCGATCCTTTCCCGGAGCACGTGCTGGAACAAGTTGTCGTTAACCTGGAAGAGTCAGTGCGGCAATCCGGATGTGCGGTGGTGGTCGTGTACCTGAATCCCATCTCGGAACATGTTCTATCGAACACCAACTGGCTACGAAGACTGCGAGGGAATGTGCAGCATGCAGTCTATACGGCAAAGGGCGTTCCCGGAGATTGCGGTTTGGAAAGATAGTTCTTAGTTCCCGGTTCTCAGTTGTTCGCCGCGAAGGTTCTTGCCCGTTGTCCTTAACTTGCGATAGCCGCTGATGAAGCGGCTGACCGGCGAGCGAAAAAAATAAAAAAAAATCGGTCGGAGGCGGGATGTCGCGGGATGTGGCGGGATGTGGCGGGTGAGTCTGGGTGTCCACGCTGGCCAAAACCGGGCCGAAAAAACAGCAACAGGCCGCAAGCAACAAGCCGCAAGGGAAAAGCAAAAAAGGGGCGCATCTGTCTGCAGGCCGCTCTCCCGCCTTGCGGGATCGGGATTTCGCCCTTCGGTAAGCTCAGGGCAGGCTCTGCGGGACTCCCGGCCACCATCGGGATAGTTCTCAGTTCCCTCCCGCTTAGCGGGATCAGTTCTCAGTTGTGAGCCGCGAAACCTCTCGGCTGTTACCGTCGCGAGCCTCATGCTGCAGAGAGTAACCGCTTTCCCGTTACACCGGTGAACGGTTTGGACGCTTTAGACAGATTTATTTTCAACCTAGTGGCCAGTGGCCAAGTGGTTGGCAGCACAGCAACTTAACGTTGCTTGAAGAAGCAGCGTAGCCGACTTCGCGACGTATCTGGGTACGGGTTGGACGGTTTGGACGGTTTGGACGGATTTATTTTGGAGGCAGTGGCCAGTGGCCAGTGGCCAGCACTCAGCATTCTGCCAAGCCAGAACTCAGAGCTTTTCGCCGCAGGGGAACGGTACGACTGAAGCTGAAAAAGAAACTGCAGATTCCTCCCCCTCGGCTTCCACTCGGGGGCTTCGTCGCTGTGCTCCTCAGGCAAACCGTGCGCTCGGAGTGACAATCTTGATTTTTACCTTTTTACTTTTTACTTCTGACTTCTGACTTCTGACTTCTGACTTCCTGATTCATTCTCACAATTCCCGCAGCGCCACGGAAATCTTGGCGCGGGCGGCGCGGAGAGCAGGGGGAACGCCGCCGGCCACTCCCATCACGAGCGCAAAAATCATCCCCGCCACCAGTAGGCCCGGAGTGATGCGAAAGGCGAAGGCGAGGTGGGAGAAAGTTTGCCAGTTCATGGTGCCGGTAGTCAGGCCGTTAAGCGGCAGCACGGCGACGCAGCCCAGCGCGCCCCCGATGAATGCGATGCACAAGGCCTCAAAGACGAACGACAGGACCACGCTGCCGATGCTGAACCCCAAGGCGCGCATGGTGGCGATCTCACGGGAACGCTCTGCCACCGCCGAGTACATGGTATTGAGCGCGCCGAACACCGCGCCAATGGCCATGATGGCAGCCACAATTCCGCCCAGGATGGTGATGAGCTTGGTCAGCGTGGTGGACTGTTTGGCATAGTAATCCACCTCGCGGGTGACATCCACGTTCATGCGCGGATCCGTCACCACCGCGTCCTTGAACTGCTGAAATGCCTCCGGCGAGGTGAGGTGCACGGTTAGGGACTGGAAGATGTTGTCCGGACGTTTGAGCACCTGGTTGAGAATCCGGGCGTCGCACCAGATTTCCGAGTCGAAGGCGGAGCCGCCGGCGTCGAAAATACCGACCACCTGCCACCGGCCGCCGCCAAAAGTGACGGTGTTGCCGAGAGTCAAGCCCGAGTACGTGGTGGATGCGTTCTTGCCTACCACCAGTTGGGCGAGACCCGGCTCAAACATCTGGCCTTGCACAATTTTGACAAACCGGCGGATGCGCAAAACATTCGGGGAGACCCCGCGAACCTGCACATTGGCGTCGGTGCCCGTACTGATAAGAGGGAAGGGCATGATGCCGACTACTTCCTGGGTGACCAGAGGGCCGGAGTCGTCCCGAGCGATCCCCGGTTCATCCTGAATCACCTTGACGGTATCGAGGGTGACGCCGCCCATCATTTCCGAGGGCGCGCCGGCGCGCAGAATGAGGGCATTGCCCGGAGATCCCGAGGCAATCAGGGTGGCCCGGAAGCCGCGCGCCAGGGAAAGCATGGCGATGAAGACTCCCACGGTGCCGGCAATCCCAACCACCGCGACAATGGCCGACGTCCAGCGGGCCTTGATGCTGCGCAAGTTGTAAATCACGGGAATGGCCATGCTTAGACTCTCCGCAGCGCATTGACGACGCGCAAGCGCATTGCGCCCAGGCCGGGTAGCAGACCGCTGGCGGCCCCAATCAGCAAAGCCACACCCAGGCCCAGGCCCAGGATCGACGGGGGCAGAACCAGGTTCGGAAGTAAGCCGTTCAGAGCGGCGCCCATAAACGGTATCAGGCCGTAGGCAAGCGCCAAGCCCCAAAGGCCGCCGATCAGCGCAATGAAAAGAGACTCCGCCAAGACAAAAAAGAGAACCGTAAGGTCGGAAAAACCAATCGCTTTCAGCACGGCCAGTTCGGAAGTGCGCTCGCGCACGGAAATTGCCATAGTATTTCCCGTAACCAAGAGCAGCGTGAAAAATACCACCGAGCCAATAGTCAAGATCAGAAACTGGATGTTCCCGAACTGCTTGACCCAGCTTGCGGCGAAGGCGGATTCGGTTTCCGTCTTGGTTTCGTAGGGGGAGTTGGCGAAAGTTTCATCAATGGTTTTTGCTACGTTGACCGCGTAATCCGGGCTGTCGAGTTTTACCACGTACCAGCCGACCTGGCCTTTCATTCTTTCCGGGACGCGTTCTTCAAAGTAATCCCACTGGAACCAGAGTTGGGTTTCGTCGTCCTCGGCGCGCTTGCCGTGATAGATGCCGTCAATATTGAACTCCCACGAGCCAGCGCCCCAGATGGCGGTCTTGAGGGGAATCCGGTCGCCGATTTTGAGGCCGAAACGCTGCGCCGTGCGCGCCCCGACAATGGCGCCTTGCCGGTTTTTCAGGAACTTGTTCCATTGGCCGTCGGAAACCACCAGTTCCGGAAAGACCTGGCGCTGGTTTTCGGGGTCGATCACGAATTGCGGAAAGAAATTCTTCTCTTCCTGATAAATGCCGCCGAACCAATTGTTATGGGTGACAAACTTCACCCCGGGAATGCGCTGGATCTGGGCGGCGTACTTCAGCGGAATGGTATTGATAATCGAGACGCGATTGATGACTACCAGTCGATCGGCTCCGGCCACATCCGAGCCGCGGTTAAAGGCGTCTTTCACCACGGCTAAGAATGCGAACAGAAACAATGCCACCGCAAAGGAATTCAGGGTCAGCGTTAGACGAATCTTCTTACGGAAGAGATTGGCGAAGATGAGCGGAAGAAATTTCACGCTCCCCCTCCCGCCAGAACATCCTGGCCGGCGCGGACTCCTTCGACGAGGACTCCTTTATCGAGATGCAGGATGGTGTGGGCGCGCGCCGCGACCAGCGGATCGTGGGTGACCATCAGAACCGTTTTGCCATATTGGTTGACCAGTTCTTCGACGAGGGCCATGATCTCATCCGCGCTCTTGCGGTCGAGGTCGCCGGTCGGTTCATCGCATAGCAGGAAAGTGGGATCGGCAACGATGGCCCGCGCGATGCTCACGCGCTGCTCCTGGCCGCCGGAAAGCTGCCGCGGATAGTGATGCATGCGGTCCGCGAGTCCGACCACGGACAAGGCGATTTCCACATGGCGGCGCCGTTCCGCCTTCGAAAGCCTGGTCAACAGCAAGGGCAGTTCGACGTTCTGGAACGCGGTGAGCACCGGAATCAGGTTGTACATCTGGAAGATGAAACCCACGTGCCGGGCGCGCCAAGCCGTGAGCTTACTGCCGGAAAGATGGGTAATCTCGTCGCCGGCCACGGTGATGGTTCCTGCCGTGGGCAGGTCGATGCCGCCCAACAAGTTCAGCAGGGTGGTCTTGCCGGAACCGCTGGGCCCCATGAAAGCCACAAAATCGCCGGCCTCTACGTCCAGGTTCAATCCTTGCAAGACATGAATTTCTTCACTGCCCCGCTGATACTTCTTGTCCAGACCGCGAACCCGGACCAGACTCGCGCCCTCGCCTCGGCCGTCGACCCGTACCATAACGCTCCTGAGTTCAACACCTACCACAGAGACACAGAGACACTGAGCATCGGGTGATCCGGTGATCGGGTGATCGGGTGATCTGAAACACGCGCCCTCGCTCTCCGATGTCTTTTGTGTCTTTCGATCACCCGATGCGCTGTGCCTCTGTGGTAGGTGTTGGTTTCATTTCTTTACTGCCACGCGGTCGCCGTCGCGCAGGCCCTCGAATCCGCTGATCACGACCTGCTCGCTGCCGGACAAACCGGCCACGATCTCCTCATCATTCCCCCGCGCGCTGCCCACCCGGACGGCGCGGCGTTCCACCCGGCCATCGCGGTAGAGGTAGACGATCTTGCTGCCGCCGTCGTCGCGCACCGCGCTCTGCGGGACCAGGGCTTTCACCGCGGTTTGCGATTCTTTCGCATCGTTGCCCAGAAACGTCACCTTTACGCCCATGTCCGGCAAGATTCGCGGGTCGAGCTGGTCAAAGGAAATGCGCACCTTGACCGTCGCCTTCTGCCGGTCGGCCGTCGGGATAATCGTGCGCACCTTGGCGGGAATCTTCCACTCCGGATACGCATCCAGCACCGCGGTTACCGGCATTCCCGGCTCGACCCGCGCGATGTAGGACTCATTCACATCGACCTCGATCTCCAGCGAGTTCATGTCTACCAGAGTGGCGATGCCGGTGCGGGTGAAGCCGCCGCCCGCCGAAA
>Ga0326727_10004733_pt1 | contig 40215 bp, 35 predicted proteins | sample MB2enrmetagenome_FD_207643 | JGI IMG/M metagenome (GOLD analysis project Ga0326727, IMG submission 207643) | Lab enriched peat soil microbial communities from McLean, Ithaca, NY, United States - MB29MY | ecosystem: Environmental > Terrestrial > Soil > Wetlands > Peat | place: USA: New York...
TGCGCCGGGTGATCGAATCGCAGAGCGAATCGATCGTGCGAATGCGCAGCCGGTTCGGGTTTTCCGAGAGGCCCCAGCCGCGTGCGGTGTCGCGGAGTCGCACCGCGCGCGCCAGGCGCCAGGTCCGCGCCTTGTGCGGCTCGGCAGGCTCCTCGTCCGTGGCTCCTTCCAGCGCATCGAGCACGCGCCGCCGCATTTCACCCGCCGCCTTGCGCGTGAACGTAATCGCAATGACGGATTCGGGGTGCTCCACGCGTGCCAGCAGAACCAGGTAGCGCTGGATCAGCAGCTCCGTCTTGCCCGAGCCCGCCGGAGCCTGCACCAGGAACGAGCGGCTCCGATCGAGCGCGCGCTCGCGCGCCGCGGCATCCTGTATCGCCGGTGTTTCAGGCATGGTTCCCATCCCCATCGAAAGCCGACGTAGGCGTTTCGGCTTCGCCAAAGCGGCACAGCGCCGCGAGCGAGCAGCGGCGGCACGCGTTGGCATCCTTCGGGCTCACGTTCGCGACACCCGCGCGGAAATCGTCGCCGAGGCGGTCGAGCACCCTGCGCCATTCCGCGAGTTCCACCGCCATGTCCCGCTGCTCGGCGCCGGGCGCGATGTTCTCGCCATCCGCGTATCCTTTGAACTCGAGCTCGCGGGTCTTGATTTGCGCGAATACGACCGCCGCTACCGGACCCTCGTGAGTGACGGCGTAGAGCGGAAGCTGCGGCTCGTCCGGGCGCTCTCCGACCCAGGAGCGGAGCGCGGGGCGGCCCGTCTTGTAGTCGATGATCACGTCGCGGCCGTCGTCCAGGCGGTCCACGCGATCGACCTTCACCCTGCACCGGACTCCGCCCGCGTCGGCGTACCGCTCCCCCTCGGAGGCGACCACCGTGAACGGCTGCCGCCGCTTCTCCACCTCGATCCACTCGCCGAGAATCCGCGCCAGGCGCTGCTCTTCGAGCGCGGCGAACCGTTCCGGGAGCGGGTCGCCCCGCCGCTCCGACAGCGCTTGAATCGCGGATCCCACGGCCATCCGGATGATGCTCTCGAGCTCGGCAGCGCTCGTCTGGCACAGCCGCGCGTGCGTCTCGAGTTCGCGCCAGATTTGCGCCAGCGCGTGGTGTACGAGCGTGCCGCGTTCGGTGGCGCTCAGGCCCGGCGCGGGCGCGTCGAGCGGCTCGGCTCCCAGGCGCAATGCGGCGAACGCGCGAAAGGGGCACATCGCCTGATACTGAAACACGCGCGTGCCGCCGGTCGCGGCCGTCCCCTCGATCGGAGGCGCGGTGTGGTCATCCAGACTTTCGATCAGCGACGAGCCGCGAACTACTTCCAGATAGGATGGGTATTCCGGAATGGCGAGACCTCTATCGGGAACGTCGCGAATCAGCGAGCTGGGGCCCAACTCGCGATCTCCCTCGCGCAGGCAATGGCTCACCACCACATCCCCCGCGCTCGAAAGCAGCCGGCCCGTGATCCTGCGCGCGAATGCCAGCTCGCGCTCGGGCGAGGAGTGCGGAATCTGCCGCGCACGTTCGAGCGCGACCGGGAGGAACGCCGCCGGCTTCGGCGGGCCGGGCCAGGATTCGTCATCGAGGCCGGCGATCCAGAGGTGCTCGAAGCAAAGCCCCGCCGTTTCGAGCATGCCCAGGATCTGCACCGGCGCCGCCGCGGTTTCCGGCTGGAACATTCGCTTCGCCGCCATGCGCCGGAGGCGGCCGAGTGCCTCGCCGTAGGTCATCGCCGGCAGCACGGTTTCGAGACTGGCGAACTCAGAGAGCAATTCGCGCCATTGCTGAACCGTCTGGTAGTCGTCGCTCGACAGCGCCCGCTCTCCCGGCCAGCCCAGCTTCGCGAGCAGTGTCGAGAAAGTTCGCGCCCAGTCCGCCGGCGGCTGCTGTGCCGGCGCCGAGTCGCGCTCGCGGCGCCACGCGGCCAGCGCTCTCGCCAGCACCGGGCAATCTGAGCGCGCGCACAGCCGTTCGACATGCGCAACCGAAACCGCGGTGCCGCTGAAGCGGCGCAGGCGCCGGTCCAGGGCCGCGCGGCCGGTCCATTCGTCCTCCGCGCCGCCGAGAAATGGCGAGCGCAGCAGGCGGCTCATCAAGTTGAGCTCATTCATCCCGGGAGTGAGTTCGAGAGCCAGCAGCGCGGCGTGCACCAGCGGATACGAAGCCAGCGGCGGGCCCGCCGAGATATTGAAGAGCGGCCTGGAACTGAGGGCGCCCGGGTCGAATACTTGCGCGAATGCGCGCTGAACCTTCGAGCGTTGCCGGTCGAGATCGGGAACGACGACGCCGATGCTCTCCGCGCCGCTTTCGAGCAGCGCCCTCGCCCAACGCGCCGCCGCCGCAATCTCCTCTGAACGTTCGCCGAATGCCGCCCGAACCGCCTGGGGCGCGGCCACCGCGGGAGCCGGCTCGGCCATGCGCACGTCCGTACCGGTCCGGCGGCACGCCTCCAGGAAATCGTTCTGCTGCGGGTTGAGCTCGTCAAAACCGGCGAGCACGATCCGGGACGGCAAAGGCAGGCCGGGAAGACGGGCGGCAAGATCGTCGGCCAGGCGCGATCCGTCGATCCAACCCGCGCTCGCGCAGGCGTCTTCGAACTCGCGGGCCCAGCCCAGGAAAGCGAGCGTGTCCTCATTCGCATGGGCCTCGAGGGAGGCCCAGTCGAGCCTCCACGAATGCATCAATTCCCACGCTCCGGCGGCGGCTTCGGCCGTGGCGGGGATATGGAGCAACGCATCGGCCTCCGCCGAGCCCGCGATGATGCGCTCCCACAGCACGCGCTCCGCTTCCGGCCCGAGCCTCGCGAGCACGGGCCGCCTGGTTCCATCGGAATAGAGAGCGGCCTCCCACAGCGAGCCGACCCACGCGGACCACGGCAGAATCGCCGGCGCGACCCACGCGGCGCGGCCCTGCTCCGCCGCAGCCGCGTTGTAGCGCTCGTGGAGCCATCGCGCGAGTCGCCTGCTTGCGGTGACGATCGCCGCGCCGGCCCGTGCCTCATCGAGCACGCCGGCGAAACCGGCCGTGGCGTTCGCGGTCATCGCATCCACCTGGAGATTCCATCATGCGGCAGGCAGTGGCTCATGGGATGAGCCACTCAATTCTCGTATTCCGCCAAAGTTTTCCGCAGGATTCCCCGCACCTTGGCCCGCAACTCGCGCGGACGCAGCACTTCCGCATCGGCTCCGAAGCGCAGAATATCCATGATGAGCTCGCGGTCCGCCGCGTAGGGTATTTCGAGGACGTAGCGGCCGTCCGGCTCGAAGCGGCCCTTCTGCGCGGAGTGCCACCTCTCGCAGGACACCCAGCGCGCCACTTCCGGCGCAAAGCGCAGCACGGCAGTCTTGGTTTCACTTCCCGAGAAGATGCCGTAACCGCCGCCGAGATCCCGGTCGAGCTGGTGTTCCGGGATTTCCCGTGCCGCGCGCGCAGTCACCGCGGCGGAGCGGATCGCATCCAGCGAGAAACTGCGCAGCCCTTTCCGGAGGTGGCACCAGGCATCCAGATACCAGTTGTCGCGATAGTAGACCAGCCGCTGCGGCGAGACTTGGCGGCGCGTCTGTTCGTCGCGGGCGCGGCTGTAGTAGACCAGGTCCAGGCGTTTGCGCGAAAGCATGGCGTTGCCGACGGTTTGGAAATGTCCGGCGGCGATCGGCCGCGACGCCACCTGCAAAATCCGTATTCGGCGCGCCATCTCCTCCGGGGAGCGGCCGGCGTCACCCACGGCCTTCTCGAGCAGTCCGCCGAGCGCCGATACTTGCTGCTCGAGAAAAGTGGGCTGCAGGCGCGCGACCAGGTGCTGGAGAATCAGCAGCGCATGGATCTCGGACGGGGAGAAATAGAGGCCCGGCGCGGCATACGGTCCTTCGAGACGATAGCCGCGGGCCTCGCGATCCCACACGATCGGAGCGTTCAGCCGGTCGCGCATGTATTCGAGGTCGCGCTTCAGCGTGGCCCGCGATACTTCCGTGTCTTCGATCAACGCGCGGATCGGCACGAAGCGGTTCTGCTTCAGCAGCCGCTCGATGCGGTACACGCGCTCCATCCGGCTCATAGGGAGAATTGTATCCCCGGCGGCGGCTCCGGAGCCTTGGCAGGGTAGGCTTCCGCCCCGCCATTTTTTTCTTGACTGTATCATATAACTAGTACACTATAATTCTAGATGACAACCCGCCGCCCAACCCGGCGCTTCGCATTCCGCCTCGACCTCGATAGCGGCGTTCCCGTGTACCGCCAGCTCATCGACCAGGTAATGGGCGGAATCGCGTCCGCCATGCTGGCGGGCGGCGATCAGCTCCCCACGGTGCGCCAGGTGGCGGTGGATCTCTCCATCAATCCGAACACCGTGGTGCGTGCCTATCGCGAGCTCGAAATTCGCGGCGTGCTCGAAACCCAGCAGGGCACGGGCACATTCGTAAGCCATCAGAAGGTGAAGCGCGACGACGTGGAGCGGCAGCGCCTGCTGAATCAGCTTGTGGGCGAGTTTGTGGCGCGCGCCGGCGCCGCGGGCTTCACCGTGCAGGACCTGTTGCGGCAGTTGGAGGATCGGCAAACCGATCCGGACTCAAAGAGGAGATGACAGTATGAAGCTGGACCAGGTGCAACAACTGCGGTTGAGCAATGTGGGCATTGCGTTGTTCGTCGTTTCGGCGGCGATTGGCCACGCGATCGCGGCTACGGCCGGCAAGCAGTGGCCGCTGCCGGTCTCGCTTCTGATCGGCCTCTATCTCTTGTTTTCCCTCCGGATCGCCGACCAGTGGGAGAAGGTGGCCATACTCCGTTTCGGCCGGTATATCGGTCTGCGCGGGCCGGGCCTGTTTCAGATGATCCCCATCGTGGACCGCCTGAGCCGCTTCGTGGACCAGCGGGTTCGTGTGGCGAGCGTCTCCGCCGAATCGACCCTCACCCGTGATACCGTGCCGGTCAACGTGGACGCCATCGTCTTCTGGCTCGTGTGGAACGCCGAGAAATCCATTCTCGAGGTGCAGGATTTCGAGCAGGCGATCGGCCTGAGCGCCCAGACGGCGCTGCGCGAATCCATCGGCCGCCATGAGCTATCGCAGATGGTCGCGGAGCGCGAATCGATGGGACACGAACTCCAGCGCATTCTGGACGAGAAGACCACTTCCTGGGGAATCACGGTGCAATCGGTCGAGATCCGGGACGTGCAGATCCCGCCCGCACTGCAGGATGCGATGTCGCGCCAGGCGCAAGCTGAGCGCGAACGGCAGGCGCGCATCATTCTGGGACAGGCGGAAATGGACATTTCCGAAAAGTTCACGCAAGCCGCCCTCACCTACCAGAACAATCCGGTAGCGCTGCACCTGCGCGCCATGAACATGCTGTATGAAGCCGTCAAAGAGCGGGGCGCGATGGTGATCGTGCCCTCCTCGGCGGTGGAAACCATGGGACTCGGCGGCACGCTCGCAACCGCAGCCCTCGGCGGAGTCAAGCCGGCGTAAGGCCAATGTCCTAGGGCTTCGGAACCGCTATTGCCGCGAGACGGACTCGGGAAGCTTTACTTCCTTCGCCTGCCGCCAGAGGCGCTCGAGGTCGTAAAAGGCGCGGGCTTTCTCCGAGAAGATGTGGACGATGAAGTCGCCGTAGTCGGCCAAAACCCATTCCGCGGTGTGGTAGCCTTCGATGCCGATCGGCATTTCGCCCGCGTGCTTGAGTTGAAGCGCGATCTCGTCCGCGATGGCCTGAATCTGCCGCGTGTTCGAGCCCGAGCAGATCACAAAGAAGTCGGTGAACGAGCTGACGGAACGCAAATCGAAGACGCGTACGTCCAGGGCCTTCTTGGATTCCGCGGCGCGGGCTGCGATCACGGGTGCTGCGATCGCTTCATCTCGGGGGGCTTCCGGTTCGTCCGTTTGACTGTGCAATCAACTCCTCAGCCCTCATCGTACTACAATCGTGATTTACTCGATGACCGACACGTCCCTGCGTGTGCTCTTGCCGGCTGAGAAGATTCGAGCCAGGGTCCGGGAACTCGGCCGCGAGATCGATCGCGACTACCCGGACGGCGTCTACCTGATCGCGATCCTGAAGGGCGCGTTCGTCTTTCTGGCCGATCTGGCGCGCGCGATCTCGCGCCCGGCCCGCCTCGATTTCATTGGGATTTCGAGCTATGGCGGAGGCAAAACCAGTTCCGGCGAGGTGAAGTTGACCAAGGACGTAGACACGTCGATCGAAGGCGCCGACGTGCTGATCGTCGAGGATATCGTGGACAGCGGCATCACGCTGAGCTACCTGGTCCACGTGCTCGAGCAGAGGCGCCCGCGTTCGTTGCGCGTCGCGGCCCTGCTCGACAAGCCGGAGCGCCGCCTGCGCCCGGTGGACGTGGCCTACGTGGGTTTCCGGATTCCCGACGAATTCGTAGTGGGCTACGGCCTCGACTACGCCGAGGACTATCGCAACCTCCCGGACGTGTGCGTGCTCGAAAGCGCCGCGCTGAAGTAAGCCCGCATCACTTCTCGAGCTCGGCCGCGATCTCCTCGATTGCCGCCGCCTCGTTCGCGAGCACCTGCCCGGCGCGCGCGATCTGCTGGTCGGCTTCCGGCCAGTTCTTCGCCTCGATCGCCTCACGCACTCCCGGAATCGTCTTCACGCCGTAGCCTGTGTATACTCCCGGCGCGTAGATCTGGTGCTTGAACCAGGGCCGGCGAGGCAGGCCGTCGGGAAGGGTCAAGGCACGCTCCGCCTGGCTCAGCTTGCGATTCACGTCCGCGAGAGACTTCTCGCCCAGCGTTGCCTTTCCCAGCGCCGTCCGGTAGTGCTGTGCGCTATGATCGAGCGCGGTCAGGCCGTTGTGCAGGGGCGCGAAATTCAGAAAAGGCGCTTCCTTCTCCGCGTTCGGCGGCACGAGCGTCTTCTTCGGATCGGCGATGGCGGCGAAGACGCCTTCTTCAATCTGCCGGTTGCGCTCCTTGATCTCGTCGCTCTTTGACTTCCAGAGCATTTCCAGCTCACCGGCGTATTTGCGCATCGTGTCGGCGAAGTCCGTGAAGTCGTATGGCAGAAGGTCGGAGCCGGCCAGGCGCATGACCGCGAGCCCCACGGTCTGGGCGAGAGCGCGCCCGTAGCGGAAATCGGTGTCGCCGAAATGCGTGACCCAGTAGAAATCGTCGTAGATGGAGTGATAGGTGCCGCCGCCATCCTCGCCTTCATAAGCCAGGTCCAGGGAAGCGATGCCTAAATGATCGAGAAACGCAATGTAGTCCGAGCCGGCGCCGAGCGCATTGATGCGCAGGTCCGCACGGGTGCGGACTTCGTCGCGATCGGGGGCCGGCGCCTGGGCGATTCGCGTCAGGCGCGCGCGCTTCCAGACCGAATAGTCCTTCTCCGGGTCCTGGATATCCCGGGCGACGCCGTTGATGAACTTCTCGAGCGAGTGCGAACCGGACACGCGCAGGAAGCCGCGCCCGTTCCCGTCCGTATTGAGGTAGACGGCGGCGTGCTGGCGCAATTCGTCCGCGTGCGTCTCCGCCCACTCGGTCGAGCCCAGCATCCCTTCCTCCTCACCGTCCCAAAAACAGTAGATGACGGTGCGCTTCGGGCGCCAGCCCTGCTTCAGGAGATCCGCCAGGCCGCGTGCCTCTTCCAGTTCGGCAACGGCGGCGGAGATCGGATCCACCGCGCCGTTTACCCAGGCGTCGTGATGATTGCCGCGGATGACCCACGTATCGGGCTCGGACGATCCGGGAATGCGGGCGATCACATCATAGACCGGCTTGATGTCCCAGTTGAATTTTACTTTCAGGTGCACTTTGGCCGGCCCTGGTCCGATGTGGTAAGTGATCGGCAGCGAGCCGCGCCAGGGCTCCGGAGCGACGGGGCCTTCGAGCGCGGCCAGCAGGGGCTGCGCGTCGCCGTAAGAGAGGGGCAACACCGGAATCGTCATGATGCTCTTGGCGTCGCTGATGGGAAGGCGTTTTGCGTCCGGCGTGGCGCCCACCCCCGGCGTCAATGGATCTCCGGGGTAGAGCGGCATGTCCATCACGCTCCCGCGCTGCGCGCCTTCGGCTGGGCGCCAGGCGCCTTTCGGAAACACGTCGCCCTGGGCATACCCATCTTCGTGCGGATCGGAATAGATGATGCAGCCCAGCGCGCCATGCTCGGCCGCGACCTTGGGTTTGGTGCCGCGCCAGGACGCGCCATAGCGCGCGATGACGATCGCATTCTTTACCGAAACGCCGAGACGATCGAGCTGTTCGTAGTCTTCGGGGATGCCGTAGTTGACGTACACCAGCGGCGCGGTCACGTCGCCATCCGAGGAATAGGCGTTATAGGTGGGGAGCTGTTCCTTCTTCTGATTGGAGGTCGGATCGGCCGCCACGGCGGGCTCTTCGAGCCGGGCTGTGAAGCGCGACGGCTCGACGAGTTCGAGGGCGCGCTCCCTGGGCGTTGGGAAGAGCACCTCGAAGGTTTCGATCTTCGCGTCGAGTCCCCACTCGTTGAGCTTCGCCAGGATCCATTCGGCGTTGTCGCGATCGTAGGGCGAACCGACGTGGTGCGGGCGAGCGGACAAACGGCGCATGTACTCGCGCAGATTGTCCGGGCTCGGGACGGCTTTGAATTTGGTTTCCCAGGCGCGTTCGGATTCGGAGGCGCCGGGCGAGAAACCCTGAAGCGCGGGGACATCGGCCGCGGGCGCCGCGGACAGAAGCAGAAGCAGACTCAGGCCCAGGAAGGTTCGCGAAAACTTGTTCGTAGTCACTCGAAAGAGTGTAGCGCACGGCCTGGAGCGGTGCTGCTCGAAGCCGCGCTCAACTAATTGGCGGGACGGGCTTGGGCGCGGGCAGCGGAAACTCGCGCGCGTGGACTTCGTCCTGGAACGGCGCCCGCTTGTGGCTGCCATCGCAGAACGGCTTGTTTTCCGAATGGCCGCAGCGGCAGAGGGAAATCGCGGTACGGCCGGCGAGGCCGAACGGGTTTCCCTGCGGATCGAGGATGACGAACTCCCCTTCAATTCGGAGCGGGCCATTGTTGGCGACGGTGATCTTGGTTTCAGCCATGCCCGGATGTTAGCATGAACGCGAAGCCCGCCCGCGCGAACGAATCCATCCGGCCGCGGGCGCGGCTGCGAGGGGACTATGGCGTTCAAACTGATGATTCACGCGTTCGCCGAAGGCGGCGTGATTCCGAAGCTGCTGGGCTGCGAAGGAGCCGACCTTGCGCCATCTTTGGAGTGGTCCGGCGAGCCTCGCGATACCAGGAGCTTCGCCCTGATCGTGGACGACCCCGACGCGCCCGGAGGTATCTGGAACCATTGGCTGCTTTGGGATATTCCGGCCTCCCTGCACGCCCTGGCGCAAGGATTCAAGCCCGGCCAGTTGGGCGAGAGCGGTACGAATGATTTCGGCAAGCTGGGTTACAACGGGCCCTGCCCCCCGCGCGGGCATGGCCCGCACCGCTACTTCTTCAAGCTGCAAGCGCTCGATGTGCCCAGCCTGGGCCTGCGCGCCGGGGCCAAGCGCGCCGCCCTTGACCGGGCCCTCTACCGCCACGTGCTCGCCAAAACGGAATACATGGGCCGGTACGAACGGCACTGAAGAGGCATTTCACCGCGGAGGCGCGTCTCCGCGGTGATTAAACACCCGCGCTGGCGTAAGCATAGATCATTGCAATCAGTCCGACCAGGACGGCCAGGACGATGCTGTGCCGGAAGGTGAAGCGGAAGAGGCGCGACTCGTCTTCGCGCGCCAGTCCCGCCGCCGCGCAGGCCACGGCGATGCTCTGAAGGCTGATCATCTTGCCCATCACTCCGCCGGCCGAGTTCGCGGAGGCCATCAGGACCGGGCTCAAGCCGAGCCGGTTCGCCGTGACCACCTGCAAGTTTCCGAACAGGGCGTTGGCCGAGGTATCGGACCCGGTCAAAAAGACGCCCAGCCAGCCGAGCAGCGCGCTGAAGAACGGAAACAGCCGCCCGGTCCCGGCAAACGCCAGGCCAAGCGTCGCGGTTGCGCCCGAATAGTTCATCAGAAACGCCAGAGCCAGCACAGCGGCGAACGTGAGAAGGGGAAAGCGCAACTGACGCGCTGTGACGGCGGCCGCGGCCGCGAACTTTTTCGGAGGCATCCGTAGCAACAGCGCCGAGGCGAGCACGGCGGCCAGGCAGGCCGTCCCGGAGGCCGAAAGCCAGTTGAACGTGTAGCGCGCCGCGTAGGGCGTGGCCTTGGAAACGATCGGTGGCATGCGTTGAACGAGGTTGTCGAGCCCAGGCCAGGGCAGGTTCACGTTCGCACCGTTCAGTGCGGTACGGATTGGCTCCCAACCCCAAAGCAGGACCGAGATCACCAGAAGTCCGTAGGGCATCCACGCCATCGCGACTTCCCTCGGCGTCCGCAGCCGGGCCGTGGGCGCGGCGCCACCGCTCGCTTCGAGTTGGAATGCATCCCTGGGCTTCCAGATCAGGAACAGGATCACGAGCGACAGGATGGCGGCCAGCGAGCTGAGAATATCCGTGAGCTGCGGTCCCACGAAGTTGGAGACAAGGAATTGAACGCTTGCAAACGAAACTCCGCACACGGCCACTCCGGCCAGAACGCCCCGCAGCGCTTTCCAGCCGCCCATCACGGCCACCAGGTACGTGGGGATGATCAGCGACACCGGGGCGCAGATGCGGCCGACGCCGGCGCTAAGGCGATCGAGAGGTAGTCCGGTGACTCCGGCAAGCGTGACCACGGGGATTCCGATAGAACCGAAGGCAACGGGCGCGGTGTTGGCGAGCAGGCAGATTGCGGCTGCGTAGAAGGGCGAGAAGCCGAGCCCGGCGAGCATGGCCGCGGCCACGGCCACCGGGGTTCCGAACCCGGCGGCGCCCTCCAGAAACGCGCCGAAGGCAAAGGCGATCAGCAGTGCCTGGAGCCGCCGGTCGGAAGTGAGGCTGCCAATCGAGTCTTTGAGCGCCTCGAACCGGCCGGTCTCTACCGTGATCCGGTAGAGCAGGATCGCGGTGAAAACGACCCAGCCGATCGGAAAGATGCCGAAAGCCGCGCCATAGCCGATCGCGCCCGCCGCCATACCGACGGGCATGCGATACACGAACAAAGCCAGCATCACGGCGGAGGCCAGCGCGCCGAGCGAAGCGGCCCAGGCGGCCATCCGCCGCACCCCCAGCAAGTAGAGCAGGACAAAAACGGGAACGGCGGCTACCGTGGCCGAGGCCGCGAGGCTGCCCGCAACCGGCAGATAGTGCTGAGGCCACATAAGCGAAAACCTTAGCACAATTTCCCAAAGCGGCGCTCTTACGAGCTGTCATGCAATTCCGGGGGACAGGCCAGCGGATCAGGCTAAGGTATCTTTCGATCTTGACCCTTGCCAAGCCATGCGATAGGATGTGAATGCGGGGTGGAGCAGTCTGGTAGCTCGTTGGGCTCATAACCCAAAGGTCGAAGGTTCAAATCCTTCCCCCGCAACCAAAACCCTCAGTTCGGAGTTGGTTCGCTCAGCTCAGCGCTTGTCCCTTGGTTTCCCGGGCGTACCGAAGTACGGCCATTCCGCAGAGGTAGATCAGCGCGATCGAACTCGCGGCGCGGGCGAACGTTCCGAGGTGAACAACCAGGTATCCGGTCAGGAACGGCCCGCTCGACGCCAGCACGCGGCCCGCATTGAAACAGAAGCCCGCTCCGGTCGCACGGATGCGGGTGGGGTACAGTTCCGGCAGATACACGGGGAACCCGCTGAATATTCCGTTCGTGAAGAACCCGAGCGCAGGCAGGATCATCATCACCGTCGAGTATGTAGTGGGCAGAAAAAAGGTTGCCGGGACCGCGATGGCGGCGCCGAGAAGCATTACGAAAAACGCCCCGCGGCGTCCGATGCGCTCCGCCAGCGGCGGAAAGGCGAAGTATCCCAGGATCGACCCGGCGTTCAAGCTCATTACGGCGTAGCCGGCGAGCTTCGTGATATCGGACGCGCCGAGGCGGCGTGGAGCGAGCAGTTCCCGGACGAGCGAGGGCGTCCAGTTCGTCGCGCCCCAGAGCCCGAAGACGGCAACGAACGCCAGCGCGGAGCCAACGATGGTGTCGCGCCGGTGCCCCGGCTCAAACAACTCCAGCAGCGTGAGGCGGCGGCCGCCGCTCTTTTTCGCCGCTTGCCAGCGTTCGGGCTCGCGAACCTTCAGCCTCGCCAGCAGTGCGACCAGGGCTGGAACCAGGCCCACAAAAAACATCACCCGCCAACTGTGTTTCGAGAGCAAAATATTGACGCCCGCCGCGAGGAAATAGCCCGCGCCCCAGGCCGATTGCAGCCATCCCGCTCCCTTGACCCGCAGGGATTCCGGCCAGACCTCCGCTACGAGGGTCGCTCCCGCGGCCCATTCGCCGCCGATCCCCAGCGCGGTCAGAAAGCGGTAGATGGCAAGCTGCCACCAGGTATGCGCGAAGCCCGCCAGAGCGGTGAACGCCGCATAAATCAAGATCGTGAAGACCAGCGTGCGGGCGCGGCCGATGTAGTCGGCCAGGATGCCGAACACCACGCCGCCAGCCGCCCACCCGAGGAGAAAGATCGCCAGAATGATGCCGCCATACCAGCCTATGTTCTCGGGCGTGCCGCGGGCGCCTAGCAACTCCCTCAGCGCCGGCGTGAGGACGAGGTTGTAGATGGTGGCGTCCATGGAGTCGAAGACCCACCCGAGCCAGGCGACTACCAGGACGAGGATCTGATACCGGGAAATCCGGACTGGGGGCAGATGCGCCGCGGCTTCGGAGACGGACATGGCTGGATGCCGATTTTACCGCAGCGCGGGCTCTGCCGTTTCGTCGACGATCGTTTCAATCGTGCGCGGGGCATTGCCCTCAAAGCGATTGTTGACGAAGATGAATGCCGCCCGGCGATTCGTCCTGGCCCACTCGATCAGATCCCGAATGGCCTGCCGGCCCGCCGGGTTCGGGTCTCGGATGTCCTCGTACGGCGCGAAGGACTTCACCGCGTCGGCATAAGCCCGTCCGCGGCGCAGGAGGGCGCGGCAGACCGTAAAATCCGCCGTGAAGGCACCCGCCATGCGGATCTGTTCCCTGAGTTCCGGCATGCGCGTCCAGGCATTGAAGACATGGGCTACCCGGTGGCGGGCAAGGCACGCGAAATAATCCGGGCCGAGGAACTCCGGGTTCCGGATCTCGACCGAGTAGCGAAATTCACGCGGAAGCGCGCCGAGGAAGCCGTCAAGGTCGTCGAGAAACTCCCGGACGTGCGCGTAGGATTGCCGGGAAAACGCGCCGAACTCGAGGATCACCGCGGCCACCTGATGGCGATAGGGCGCTAACCGCTCCAGAAAGCTGCCGTTGAACAGCGCCGCATCGAGAAAATCGCGGTTGACAGTTCCGCCCTGCGCGCCGTAGCGCGGATGTTCCGGGAACACCTTGGCCGTCACCTGCTCGGGCGCTTTGAAGGCGAATCGCAGCGAGCCGGGAGCCGAGGCGAAAATTCTCCGCCAATACTGCCCGGACGGAAACTGGTAGAACGAAAAATCGCCGCACACGATGGGGAAGGTTCGCGCATATTCGTTGAGGCACTCGGCCTCGAAATGCCTTCGCGCGAAGGCGCCGCGGGCGAGATAGCGATCGCGAGTATAGACCTGCCCCAGCCAGCCCTCGTACTTCCACGAGCTGGCGCCGATAAAGATCCGCTCGGAGGCGAGCGCGCCCAGCCGCGCCGCCAGGCGCTCGCGGTCGAACGGCGGCCGCTCGTCGAACAATGGCGCCGTCATAACCCGAATTCCGCCGCTAAGAGATCACGCCCTTCCGCAGGGCATAGAGAATCAACTCGGGAAAGCTGTGCAGATTGAGCTTGTCCTGCAGATTCTTCCGATGTGTTTCGATCGTGTAGAGGCTCAGGTTCCATAGCGCGGCAATATCCTTGTTCGATTTTCCCTCCGCCAGAAGCTGCAGGATCTCGCGTTCGCGAGCGGTGAGCAGTTCGTAACTGTCGGCAACTCCTCGCGCCTTGATCTCCCGAACGTAGTCGGCTGCGAGCACCCTGCTGATCTCCGGGCTGAAGAACGCCTTTCCGTCGCTGACCGCCTTGACCGCCTGGACGAGATCCCCTTCCGAGGAGTCCTTCAGCAGGTAGCCTTTGGCCCCGGCCTTGAGCGCCCGCAATACGTAGCCCTCATCCGAGTGCATGCTGAGGATCACGATTGCCGTGCGGGGCAGGGAGGAGCTGATTTGCCGCGCCGCCTCGATGCCGTTCAGGTTTGGCATGCCGATATCGAGGACGGCGACGTCCGGCGTGGTCGCTTTGGCCTGCTCCACCGCCTGCCGGCCATCGGAGGCTTCGGCGACCACGCTGAACTCAGGCCGGGTTTCCAGCAACAGCCGAAGGCCCCGGCGCATGACGTTGTGGTCATCCGCCAACAGAATGCGAACTTGCTTTGCTCGGGCGCTCGTCAAGACTCCCTCCGCAATTGTTGAATGGCAGCTCTATGGCCAGAAGCGTTCCGCTTCCCGGCGCGGAGTGTATCCGGAACTTGCCGCCCAGTCCGGCCACTCGCTCTTCGATCCCGAGCAGGCCCAGCCCCTTCGACCGCCGCACATCGAAGCCCTGTCCATCGTCCTGAACGGAGAGCGACAACCGGCCCGGCTCCCGCGCGATGCGGATACGGACGGTGGCCGCGCGGGAGTGGCGCCAGCAGTTGTGCAATGCCTCCTGGACAACCCGGTAGAGACAGGTTTTGTACTCTTCCGGCAAATCATCCGAACCAAGCTGCGCCGCGACGGTCACATTCATGGAAGTGCGCTTGGACGCCTCGCGGGCCTGCCATTCGAGCGCCGGAACCAGGCCGAGGTCGTCCAGCATGGACGGCCTTAAGAGCAGGGCCATATTTCGCACGACGCGGATTGTGTTCTCGACCAGGCCACGGATGGTTTCCACGTGGCTGCGCGACTGCTCTTCCGATCCTGAGGCAAGGCCACTCGATAGATTCCGCAGCTCCACGAGGACGGCGGTAAGGCCCTGGCCCACTTCGTCGTGCAGCTCACGAGAGAGCGCGCGCCGTTCCGTTTCCTGGGCCTGGACGAGCCGGGCCGACAGGTCCTTGAGCTGCTTTCGGGCATCGGCGACCTCCTGAAATTGGGCGTGCGCACGAGATTCCAGCCGCAGAATCCTGCGGGCGCTAAATGCCGCCATTCCCAGCCCGAGCGAGAGCGCCGCGAAAAGGGTGACGGCCAGGCGAGTCTGAAACCTGGATAAGAGGTCTACCACTCGTGCATTGCCGGCATTCAGTTGCTGTTCGTTGATGCGTGCGATCTGGCCCGCAACCTCCAGCATCGCCATGCGGCGGGGAAATACCTCGTCCCGGAGGAAGGGGTAGCCCCGGCTACGCCGTTCCGAGGCATTCCAGTTGAGGATCGGACCGAGGGTCTCCCAATATCGCGAAAGCTCTATCTTCAAGGCGGCGTATTGTTTGGTTTCCTCGGGCGTTAGCTGGCCGCCGTAAGATCCCAGCGCGGTTTCCATCTCCTTGTGTACTTTTTCAAGGCTTGCCCGGTGCGTTTCCGCCCTGGCGGTGTCGGGTTCTAGCAGGTAGTCCCGGACATAGGTTCCGGACAGGTAAAGCTCGGAACGAATGCCGTTCAGTAAATGATTCCGATAAAGAAACTGCCGGCGCACCTGGTCGTCCTCACGCCGGACTTGCCGCAGCACGCGCAGCGTGTCCACTCCCGAAAGAGTCATGACGGCAAGAAGGCCGCCAAAACCGATGACGAGAGCTACACTGGTGTGCAGCAGCAGACGGTCGGAAGCAGGGGAACCGGCTCTGCTCATTCCCATGGACATCCGCACAAATGGCCCAATCTTCAGCTTAGCCCGACCCGAGGCTACCCGAAGATCCCTCCGGAACTACCGGCTGGTTGGTATGGGGCGTCCGCTTCGGCTCAGCATAGTATGGGTCTTGACACAGCCGCCATTGGTCTGTCTCGTTGCTCTTCTGGCTGGAGGCTTGGCGTCCTGCGGCGGCGGTGGGAGGGTTCAGGCGCGGAACGCGGCGGACCCCAGCGGCCAGGCCGTAACCGTGGGTGTGGTCAAGGCCGCCAGGAAGCCGCTGGAACGGCACCTGACGGTGTCCTCCGAACTCGTTCCATTCCAGGAAATCGACGTTTACGCGAAGGAGTCCGGGTATGTGCGGCAGCTCTCCGTGGACTACGGAAGTCACGTAAAGGCCGGCCAGGTGATGGCGGTTCTCGAAATTCCCGAACTCGAATTGCAAGTGCGCCAGGACGACGCCGCCATCCGGAACGCGACGGATCAGACCACACACGCGGAGCATGAGCTCGGCCGCATCGAGGCTGAGCACAGAGTTTTGCATCTGCAGGCCGATAGGCTGAGCGGCGTGGCAAAGAGCAACCCGGGACTAGTGGCGCAGCAGGAGGTCGATGACTGGCAGGGCAAGGATTTGGCGTCCGAGGCGCAAGTCGAGGCTTCGAAGGCGAACCTTCAGGCGGCCGAGAGCCAGCTCGCCGAAGCGCAGGCCAAGCGGGAACACGACCAGGTGCTTTTCGACTACTCGAAGATCGTCGCGCCTTTCGCCGGCGTCGTAACGCAGCGCTACGCCAACCTGGGCACGTTAGTGCAGGCCGGCACCAGTTCCAGCACCCAGGCGATGCCGTTGGTGCGGCTCTCTCAGGACGACCTGTTTCGGCTGGTGATTCCGGTCCCTGAGTCGTATGTTCGCTATATCCGCATCGGAGACGCCGTCAATGTGCGTGTTTCTTCCCTGAATCGAGATTTTCCCGGCAAGGTCAGCCGCTTTTCGATCGACGTAAAAGAAGATACGCGCACCATGCACACCGAGGTGGACGTGCGGAACACGGACCGGACCCTGATGCCCGGCCTGTACGCCGAAGCGACGCTGACGCTAGAGAGAAAGGATCGGGCGCTGGCCGTACCGATACAAGCTGTGAACCACGAAGGCACCCGGACCACAGTCTACGTCGTCGATTCTGCCGGCCGGATTGAGGACCGCAACGTTGCGCTTGGTCTCGAAACCGCCAGCGACGCGGAGGTTCTGGCGGGAGTGGCCGAAGGCGAGATGGTCGTGGTCGGCGATCGCGCCGGCTTGAAGCCCGGACAGGAAGTGCGTCCGCAGACGGTGGAGCTGATCGACTACCAGAGTCAGAAAGAGGAGTAGGATGTCGGGCTTCTCGATCCGGAACCCGCACTTCATCATCGTTATCTGCCTGGCGCTGATGGTCATCGGGGTGGTCAGCCTTGCGCGGATGCCCGTCGATCTATTCCCCCCGATCAATCTGCCCGAGGTGGTAGTCGCCACGTTTTACTCCGGCATGCCGCCCGAGGATATAGAAACCGATATCACGAACCCGCTCGAGCGGTTTTTTACTCTGGCCAGCGGCATCGACCACATGGAATCGCGCTCCTTGCTCGGGGTCAGCATCATCAAGGTTTTCTTCCAGCCGGGCACCAACGCCGACGCCGATGTCACCGAGCTTTCGAACCTCGCCCTCGCGGATTTGAAGCGCCTGCCGCCCGGCACGCTGCCGCCGGTCGTTCTCAAGTTCGATTCCTCCAGCCTGCCGGTCTGTCTCGTCACCCTGCAGGGCCAGGGGCTCACGCAGACGCAGCTTCACGATATCGGGCAGTTCACCATCCGCAACCAGATCGCGGTCGTGAAGGGCGCGGAGATCCCTCCTCCGTTCGGAGGCAAGTATCGCCAGGTAATGGTCTACGTGGATCCGTACAAGCTGCTCTCGCGGCAACTGAGCGTCATGGACGTGGTCGATGCCGTCAACAAGAGCAATCTCATCCTGCCGGCGGGCGATGTCAAGATAGGGCCATACGACTACTACGTCTACTCCAACAGCCTGGTCAAGCGGGTGGAGGAGCTGAACAAGGTCCCCATCAAGACCGTCGGGCAGAGCTGGGTTTCCGTTGGCGACATCGGCGAGGCTAAGGACGCCAATCAGATCCAGTACAACGTGGTCCGCGTGGACGGCCAGCGCTCGGTCTACCTGCCGATCATGAAGCAGGGCGGCGACACCAACACGATCGAAGTCGTTAACGGCATTCGCAACATGATCGACCGGCTGTTCGACATCCCGAAGCAGCTCGTGGCCACCGTGGTCTTCGACCAGTCGGCGTTCGTGAAAGAGGCCATACAAACGCTCCTCCACGAAGGCATCATCGGCCTCACGCTCACCTGCGTGATGATCCTGATCTTTCTGGGCAGCCTGCGCGCCACGGGCGCGGTCTTTCTGTCGATTCCGCTGTCGGCGCTGGCCACCTTCGTCATTCTTTACCTTCTGGGCGGCACAGTGAACACCATGATCCTCGGCGGCCTGGCGCTCGCGTTCTCCCGCATCATCGACAACTCGGTCATCTCGCTCGAAAATATTTATCGCCATCTCGAACTGGGCTCGCCGCCCATGCTGGCAGCCGAAGTGGGCGGGACCGAGGTCAGTCTCGCCGTTCTCGCCGCCACCCTCACCACGGTCGTCGTCTTCTTCCCGGTTACGTTCCTGTACGGCGTCAGCAAGTTTCTTTTTTCGGCCCTGGCGCTGGCCGTGGTCATCTCGCTGTTTGCTTCGTACTTCGTGGCGATGACGGTCATCCCGCTTTTCTGTTCGCGATTTCTCCACTCGGCGCACGCCCAGGGAACCGGCCTTTTCAGCCGCTTCAACGCCTGGTTCAACCGCGGGTTCGGACTGCTTCTCGATTTCTACGAGCGGTCGGTGCGGCGGGCGCTCCGGCGTCCGGGCCGAACGGTTGCGGCTTTGGCGCTCCTATTCGTCGTTAGCCTGGGCATCTACCCTCTGCTCGGCCTCGCCTTCTTCCCGCAAACCGATGCCGGCCAGTTCACAGTGAATCTGAAGGTCCCCACCGGCACCCGCATCGAAGTCACCGAGCAGTATGTCGCCAAGATTGAGAACCTGATCCGCCGTATTGTCGAACCCGGCGACTTCCACCTGATCGTTTCCAACATCGGCATCGTGCCGGATTTCTCGGCCCTTTACACCGCCAATGCCGGACCCTACATGGCCACCATCCAGGTCGCGCTCAACGAGCCCCACAAGATCGGCAGTTTTGAATACATCGGCCGTGTCCGCAGGGCGATCGCGGAGAAGTATCCCGATCAGCGGACGTTCTTCACAAGCGGGTCCATGGTGGATGCAGTCCTCAATTCGGGGATGCCGGCGCCGATCGATGTGCAGGTTTCCAGCCGCGATTTGGATCGCAGCTACGACGTGGCGCAGGATCTGGCCGCCCGGATCCGCAGACTGCCCGGCGTCGGGGAGGTTTATATCCCTCAGGACATGCTGTACCCCGCCGTCCGGCTCGACGTCAATCGTATCCACGCCGCCGAGCTCGGATTGAGCCAGAAGGATATCGTCGATAACGTCATCACGGCGCTCAATTCGAACACCATGATCGCGCCGAACTACTGGGTAGACCACGAGACCGGAAACGACTACTTTCTGACGGTGCAGTATTACGAGCAGGGCCGGGCGGCTATTCACAATTTCGACGATCTGAAGAGCATTCCCCTTCGCGCGCCCAACCTCAAGCAACCCACTACGCTCGATTCCGTAGTGCAACTGGAACACGTCCAGACACCCACCGAAGTGGATCACTACCAGATTCAGCGCGTAGCGGACGTGTATGTCACTCCCTCCGGCGAGGACTTGGGCAAAGTCTCCGCGAAGATCGACAATCTGCTCGCGAGCAGGAAGCTTCCGGCTGGCATCCGCATTAATCTCCGTGGGATGGTGCAGGCGATGCGCCAATCTTTCACCAGCTTCGCGATCGGCTTGTCCCTGTCGGTGGTTCTACTCTTCCTGATCCTGGTGGCTCAGTTCCGTTCCTTCAAAGACCCGCTCCTTATCATGCTGGCCATCCCCATGGGTTTCATCGGCGTGCTTCTGATTTTGCCGCTCACTCACACGACGCTCAACGTGATGTCTTTGATGGGCGTTCTGATGCTGGTGGGTATAGCTGCTTCCAACAGTATTCTCATCGTGGAGTTCGCGCATCGCCTGGAGGGAGAGGGCCGGACCGTTGAGGACGCCGTCATCACTTCCTGTCGCGTTCGCCTGCGTCCGATTCTGATGACTTCGTTCGCCACCATCATCGGAATGGTGCCGATGGCCATGAAGATGGGAACCGGGAGCGAGCAGTATGCGCCGCTCGCGCGCGCCATCATCGGCGGCCTCGCCTCTTCGGTCGTTTTGACCGTGTTCATTGTTCCGGCCGCTTATCTCCTGGTGTATCGGAGGACGCCCGCAACGGTGGAGTAGAATTTCGATGCCGCGCTTCTCGATTCGAAATCCATACTTCATCGTTGTCGTTTGCCTGGCTCTGGCCGTCATCGGAATCACCAGTCTGGCGCGCATGCCGGTGGACTTGTTCCCCCCCATCAACATGCCCGAGGTCATCGTCGCGACGTTCTACTCCGGCATGCCTCCCGAAGACGTCGAGACCGATATCACCGATCCCCTGGAACGGTTTTTTACGCTCGCCTCCGGCATCGACCACATGGAATCGCGGTCCCTGTTGGGCGTCAGCATGATCAAGGTGTTTTTCCAGCCGGGCACGAATGCGGATGCGGACGTGACGCAACTCTCCAATCTGGCGCTGGCGGACCTGAAGCGGCTCCCGCCCGGAACGCTTCCGCCTGTCGTGCTGAAGTTCGATGCCTCCAGCCTTCCCGTGTGCCTGGTGACGGTGAAGGGGCAGGGCCTCAACGAAACTCAGCTTCACGATTTGGCGCAATTCGAAATCCGCAACCAGATCGCGGTGGTGAAAGGCGCGGAGATCCCGGGTGTATTTGGCGGCAAGTACCGCCAGGCGATGATCTATGTCGATCCTTATAAGCTGCTGTCGCGCCAGTTGAGCGTCATGGACGTGGTAGACGCGGTCAACGCCGGCAATTTGATTCTCCCGGCCGGCGACGTCAAGATGGGCCCGAATGACTACTACGTTTATTCCAACAGCCTTGTGAAAGACGTCGAAGACTTGAATAGCCTTCCGCTAAAAACTGTGGGCACCCGGTGGGTCTCGGTGGGAGACGTCGGAGAATCCAAAGACGCCAGCCAACTTCAGTACAACATCGTCCGCATTGACGGCCAGAAGTCCGCCTACATTCCGATCATGAAGCAAGGCGGCGATACCAACACCGTGCAGGTGGTCAATGACGTCCGGAATCTCACCGCTCACCTGTTCGATCTGCCCCGGCAGTTGAAGACCGCCATCGTCTTCGATCAGTCCGTCTTTGTAAAGAATGCGCTGAAAACAGTGCTGCATGAGGGCCTGATCGGTCTGTTTTTGACCAGCGTGATGATCCTGATTTTTCTCGGAAGCATGCGGGCCACTTTCGCGGTTCTGCTATCGATTCCGATCTCGGCGCTCGCCACGTTCGTGATTCTCTACATGGGAGGGAGCACGATCAATACGATGATTCTGGGGGGCCTCGCGCTGGCGTTCTCACGCGTTATCGACAACTCCGTCATCTCGCTCGAAAATATTTACCGCCATTTGGAGATGGGCCTGGCGCCGGCGATTGCCGCGGTGGAAGGCGGCGCGGAAGTGAATCTCGCTGTGCTGGCCGCGACACTCGTCGATGTGGTCGATTTCTTTCCGGTCACGCTTCTGGTGGGCGTCAGCAAGTTTCTGTTTTCCGCCCTGGCGCTGGCCTTCTGCCTGTCATTGCTGGCTTCGTTCGTGGTGTCGATGACGGTGATCCCGTTGTTCTGTTCGAAGTTCCTCAAAGCAGTCCCTCACGAACATGGCGAGCAAGAGCATGGCGAGACGGAGGTCCGGGACCGTTCCTGGGGTGGCCGCTTCAATACGTGGTTCAACCGCATTTTTAACTCTGTCCTGGACTTTTACGAGCGTTGGGTCCGCCGCTCGCTGAAGCGGCCCGCTCTGACGCTGGCGCTGTTGGTGGGCATTTTCATGGCCAGCCTGGGGATCTATCCTCTGCTGGGGCGCGCGTTCTTCCCGCAGACCGACGCCGGGCAGTTCACCCTCAACCTGAAAGTGCCCACCGGAACCCGGATCGAACTGACCAACGACTACGTGGCCAAGATCGAAGCTATGATTCGCCAGGTCGTTCCACCCCGGGACCTGAAAATGATCGTCTCGAACATCGGCGTCGTGAACGATTTTTCGTCGCTTTACACCACCAACGCAGGCGAATATACGGCGACGATCCAGGTGGCCTTGAACGAAGGTCACAGCGTCAGCAGCCTGGTCTACATGGACCGCGTCAAGGACGCACTCGCCGCGCGATTTCCCGATGTTCGCGCTTTCTTCCAAAGCGGCTCCATGGTGGATGCAATCCTCAATTCCGGCATGCCCGCGCCCATCGACGTTCAAGTGAACACGCGCGATTTGGATACCACATACAAAGTCGCCCAGGACCTGGCGGGCCGGATTCGGGAACTTCCCGGCGTGGGGCAGATCTACATCCCCCAGGACATGAACTATCCCGCGATTCGTCTCAACGTCGATCGCGTTCACGCTGGCGAGCTTGGCCTGTCCCAGCAGGATATCGTCGACAACGTCATCACAGCTCTGAATTCGAACACGATGATTGCGCCGAACTACTGGGTGGATTATCAGACGGGCAACGACTACTTCCTGACCGTACAGTACGCCGAACACGGGAAGGCAGCCATTCACAACCTTGTCGATCTGAAGCAAATTCCGCTTCGCGCACCCAACCTCAAGGAACCGACGACGCTGGATAGCGTTGTATCGCTGGAGAAGCTCCAATCCCCCACCGAAATCGATCACTATCAGATCCAGCGGGTGGTGGATGTCTACGTCACTCCCTCGGGCGAGGATCTCGGCAAGCTGACCAGCGCCATCCAGAAGACCATCACCGGCGCGAGGCTGCCTTCCAATATCCGGGTGAATCTGCGCGGCATGGTGGAAGGCATGAACGAGTCTTTCAAGAGCTTCGCCCTCGGATTCAGTATCTCGTTCATCCTTCTGTTCCTGATCCTGATCGCACAATTCCGCTCGTTCATCGATCCCTTCCTGATCATGCTGGCGATTCCGATGGGCTTCGTGGGTGTGCTGATCATCTTGCCCCTTACACATACGACGCTCAACGTTATGTCGCTGATGGGCGTGCTCATGCTGATCGGTATCGCGGACTCCAACAGCATTCTGATTGTCGACTTCGCGCACAAGCTCGAAGCGCAGGGGCTGTCGGTAGCGGACGCCGTAGTCAAGGCCTGCCGGGTGCGTTTGCGGCCCATTCTGATGACCTCGCTTGCAACCATCATTGGGATGACCCCCATGGCTATGAAGCTCGGCGAGGGAGGCGAACAGTACACGCCCATGGCGCGCGCCATCATAGGCGGCCTGGCCTCTTCGGTGATTCTTACGGTGTTCATCGTGCCGGCCGCATATCTCTTGGTCTATGGGAGGAAGCAAAACAATGTTCCACAAGCTCAGTAGAACGACTGGTGTCATCGCACTTTGTGTAACGGCGGCCGCGCAGACGCCCCCGGTGAAGCTGACCCTCAAGGATGCCGAGGCGCTGGCGATCAAGAACCATCCCCAGGTGCTTGCGGCCGAGAGCGAGGTGTCCGTCGCCGGCGAACAAGTGACCGAAGCGCGCGCCGCGTACTATCCGGACGTGAGCGCCGACCTTACCGGATCGCAGGGCAACGACCTGGCCCGGATCGGCGCAGGGGAACTCGCCGCTTCCCGCCTGTTCAACCGGTTCGGGCAGGGCATCGTCTTTTCCCAGCTCGTCACCGACACCGGACGGACCCCCAACCTTGTCGCCAGCTCGCGCCTCCAGGCCCAGGCCAGCAACGAGAGCTACCAGGCTACGCGCTATGACGTACTGCTTCAGGTCAACCGCGCTTACTTTGACGTGTTGCACGCGCAGTCGGTCGTCCGCGTGGCCGAGGAGACGGTTGCCGCGCGCCAACTGCTGCTCGATCAGGTAAGCGCGCTCGCCAAGGCGAGCCTCAAGTCGCAGCTCGACGTCAGCTTCGCCGCGGTGAACGTGTCCGAGGCGAAGCTGCTCCTGCTCCACGCCCAGGACACGGTTCAGGGATCCGTTGCCGAACTGGCGCGCAGCCTCGGGTCCGAACAGCCGGGCAACTACCAGCTCGTTGACGAGCCGCTTCCGCCCAGCCCTCCGGCCAGGCCCGACGAGATGATCGCTCAGGCCATCGCCAACCGCCCCGAACTGGCCGGCCTGCGTTACGCCCGCGATGCGGCCCACAAGTTCGCCGAGGCGGAAAAGGACCTTTCCCGGCCCACCGTCAGCCTGGTCGGCGTGGCCGGTTTCCTGCCCTTGACCAACCAGACCTCCGCCACGCAGCCGATCCCGAAGGAATACGAAGGCGCGGCTGTGAACATTGAGTTCCCGGTGTTCACCGGCCATCTGTTCTCCGCCCGGCGCGAGGCAGCACGCTATCGCGTGACGGAGGCCGATCAGAAACTTCGTGACGAGCAGGAGCGCGTGGTGCGCGATGTGCGCGTTGCCTGGGCCAGTGCGATGACTGCCTTTCAGCGGATCGACGTCACGGCGCAGTTCCTGAGCCAGGCCGCGCTGGCCCTCAATCTGGCTCAAGGCCGGTACAATCTCGGTCTGTCCTCAATCGTCGAGCTGACGCTGGCCCAGTTGAACGTCACGCAGGCGGAAATCGAAAACCTCAGCGCGAAGTACGACTACCAGACACAGTACGCCGTGCTCCAATACGGCATCGGATTGCTCAGGTAGGCGGTGGCATTCACGGCTACGGCGGGCCTCGGCGGCCCGGGCTCCCTGCGGCGAGGAGCGGCCCAGTGCCGGGCTAGAGCCCCCTGCTTTGTCGCGCCTGCAGGGCACGACGGCAACCGGATAGCAGTCCCTGGGAAAACCGCTGTGCCGGCAAGAGCGAGCGAGGGCGTGTTCTAAAATAATAAGTTGATGAGCGATACGGAGAACACGGTTCCACAACCGGCCGAAGGCACAGCGGCTGACGAGCTTGAGCACGAGTATCCGATCCCTCCCCCCACGTTCGAGTTCCTGGTGCTTCGCATGGTGACCGAGGCGCAGATGTTTCTCGGGTTGCTGCACTTCGGGGAGGAAAAAGACCGGGCCAAGCCAAACCTCAAGGCGGCGCAGCATTCCATCGACCTTCTGGCGATGCTGGTTGCCAAAACCCGGGGCAACCTCGACCTCGATGAATCGCGCCTGCTGGAGAACTCGCTGACGGAGCTGCGCTTCCGGTACGTACAAGTGGCCGAGAGCCAGCCGAAGGCAAATGCCTGAGGCCGGCTGCCTGAAAATCACCGTCCTCGGCTCGGGGACGAGTGTCGGCGTGCCGACGATCGGCTGCCACTGCGCCGTCTGCACGTCCTCGGACCCGAAGGACCAGCGCCTGCGTCCGTCGGTGCTCGTCAGCTACGGCGGCCGGAACGTGGTGATCGACACGACGCCGGACTTTCGGTCGCAGGCGCTTCGGGCAGGTGTCGAACGGCTGGATGCGATCTTGTTTACGCACGCGCACGCCGATCACATCATGGGTCTCGATGACGTGCGGCCGTTCAATTACCGCCAGCGAGGCGGCATCCCGGTTTATGGTGCGCCCGAAACCATCGAGACCCTCCGGCGGGTGTTCGAGTACATCTTTGCGGAAGGTGCGCACGATTCCCACGTTCCGAAACTCGAGACGCATGTTCTGGACGGCGGGCCGTTCGAGCTGTTCGGACTCTCGTTCCGGCCGGTTCTACTCAATCACGGGAGGTCGCGGGTATACGGCTATCGGTTCGGCCCGGCCGCATATCTGACGGACCACAGCGACATTCCGGAGGAATCGCTCGAAGCGTTGCGCGGCCTGGACGTGCTTTTCCTGGATGCGCTGAGGCACAAGCCCCACCCGACCCATACCACCGTTGCGCGCGCGCTGGAGTACGTCGCCGAACTCGAGCCGCGGCGCGCCTTCTTTACGCACATCTGCCACGACCTGCCGCACGAAGAGACGGAGCGTGCGCTGCCGCCGCATGTCCGCCTGGCCTACGACGGCCTGGAAATCCAGGTAGCATGACCATCTACCGCGATCTTGGGGAGATCGGACCGGGTTTCGGCCCGTCGGCCGTGACGATCGGAAACTTCGACGGCGTGCATGCCGGGCACCGGCGGATTCTGCGGCGGGTCGTGGCGCTCGCGCGTGAGCGGGGCTGGAGACCGTCGGTGCTCACGTTCGATCCGCACCCCGCGGTGGTCGTCGCGCCGGAGCGCGCCCCGCTTTTGCTCACGACGCCCGAAGAGCGGGCCGCGCGGATGCGCGCGGAAGGAATCGAGCAAGTCCTGATCCTGCCGTTTACTCACGCGCTCTCGCTCGTGTCGCCCGAGGCTTTCGTCCGCGATATCCTGGCGGAGCGGCTGAACGCGCGGGCCGTTCTCGTGGGCGACAACTTCCGCTTCGGGCACGAGCACGCCGGCGATATTCACACGCTGGAGCGGCTTGGCCGGAAGTACGGGTTCATTGTGGAAGTCATTGCCGCCATTCGCGTGCGCGGGCGCGTGGTTTCCTCGAGCGAGGTGCGCCGCCTCATCCGTGAGGGCGACGTTGCGCTTGCCGGACGGCTGCTCGAGCGATGCTATACGCTTTCAGGGCCGGTCGTCCCGGGGCACGGCGTCGGATCGAAGCAGACCGTGCCGACGCTGAACCTCGCGTCCGGCAGCGCGCTTCTCCCGGCCGACGGCGTCTACATCACTCGAACAGCGGATGCGGGCGTCGGCCGGCTGTGCCCTTCGGTGACCAACATTGGCCGCCGGCCGACATTCGGCGGCGGCGCGCTGACGATCGAGACGTTCCTGCTCGCGCCGCTCGAAGGCGGGAGTCCCGCGCGGATTCGCATCGAGTTTCTGAAACGGCTCCGCGAGGAGCGGAAATTTGAAAGCTCCGAGGCGCTCAAGGCGCAGATCTTCCGCGACGTGGCCCGGGCGCAGGCCTATTTCCGCAGGCTTTCTTTCACCGCGGAGACGCGAAGAGAACCTCAGCAGTAGCCCTCGCTCGATGCCCTCCTCGACAACTGTATAGTGTATAAGTGCATTCGACAGCCAGCCCGAGAGGGCTGGAAGGGCCTAACTCATGAAAAACACGCTGATCGCCGCGGCGCTTGCCGTTTCCTCTGCGCTCGTCGTCCGCGCCGAGAGCATTGTGGGCGACTGGCAGGGGACGCTCAAGGCGGGTCCCGCGGAACTGCGCCTGGTGCTGCACGTCTTCAAGAACAGCGAGGGCGGACTCAAGGCCACCCTGGATAGCATCGACCAGAATGTGAACGGCATACCCGTCACCTCGATTTCGCTCAAGGATTCGAGAGTGAATTTCTCGGTGGACGCGGTGCACGGCTCCTACGAAGGCAAGTTCAACGCCGGCGGGACCGCGATCGAGGGATCCTGGTCGCAGGGCCAGTCGCTGCCGCTCGTCTTCAGGCGGACGTCCGCTCCTCCGAGGACCCAACACAAGGCCGCCCCCGCGTCCGACATCGACGGCACCTGGTCGGGTAGCCTCGACACTGGCGCGGGAGAACTGCGGCTGGCCTTCCACATTACCAACACCGAAGACGGCCTCACGGCCACCCTGGACAGCCTCGACCAGAACGCCTACGGATTGCCCGTGACGGCGGTGACGCGGAACGGCTCGTCGATCAAGATGGAGTTGAAGCAGATCGCGGGCGTCTTCCAAGGCAAGCTCGACAAGGGCCTTACAACGATCGAGGGAACGTGGACGCAAAACGGCAACACTCTGCCCTTGGCGCTCCAGCGGACGAAGGATTCGATCCGGTAAATTGATAGGGATGCCGCCCGTGCCTGAGTTCGATCCCGTGGCCTGCGGACGCGCTGCCATGGATGCCGAGGCGGAGGGGATCTCCCTGGCCGCGCGCCGCCTCGATGCGCAGTTTGGGCGCGCCGTGGAGCTGATCGCCAAGCACCAGGGAAAAATCGTGGTAACCGGGATCGGCAAGTCAGGCCGGGTCGCCCAGAAGATCGTCGCAACATTTGCGAGCACCGGGACTCCCGCGGTGTTTCTCCATCCGGCCGAAGCGGTGCATGGAGACCTTGGAATCTATGCGCCCGAGGACCCGACCATCATGATCTCCAAGAGCGGCGCGACCGCCGAGCTGATGCGATTGGTCGGCGTGATGCACAGCTTCCGCTCGCCGCTGATCGGCATTCTGGGCAACCCATGTGCGCCGCTGGCGGCCGAGGTCGATGTTCTGCTCGACGCCTCGGTCCGGGCCGAAGCCGACCCGCACAACCTCGCTCCGACGACCAGCTCGGCCGTAGCGATGGCGCTGGGCGATGCGCTGGCCATCGCGGTGATGCGGATGCGCGGGTTCACGCCCGAGGAATTCGCGGTCTATCATCCCGCCGGCCAGCTCGGACGCAACCTGGCGCTGGCCGTGCGTGAGGTGATGTACTGCGGCGACGAGGCGGCCTGGGCACGGCCCGACGATCCGTTGCGCACGGTCGTGATTGCGATGACCCGGCGTCCCCTCGGCGCAGCCTGCATCGTCGATCCGGACGGCTGCCTGGCGGGACTGATCACGGATGGCGACCTGCGCCGCGCGCTTGAAGCTCACGATGACATCCGCTCGCTTCGCGCCGCCGACGTCATGACCGCCTCGCCGGCCACGATCGGGCCGGACGCCCGTCTGCATGAGGCTCTGCGGTTGATGGAGGATCGGCCTGCGCAAATCTCCGTCCTGCCCGTGGTCGAGCCCACGACGCGCCGCTGTCTCGGCCTGATTCGCCTGCACGATATCTACGGCGCGCGGCCAGCACGCTAGTACCTCGACCGCGTGATGCGTTGCTACCGCTCCCTTACGGTCGCGGCTCAGTTACAGGTAGATGCCGCTACCGTAAAGAAACGGACTTCACGGTCGCGGACCTAGGCGGCAGATTAAGCTGCTTGAAAGCACGGGCGCAGAACTTCATAATCGAGTCAGCGGCGGAGGTTCTGGGAAACCTTCGCCAAGCCATCGAAAACAACCTTTCCGGGAGCGTGAACGATATGAGCGGAATTGTTCTGCGGGTAGCCGTGTTCCTGTCGGTTGGTGGAATGGCGAGTGCGTCCACCATGCGGTGTCCAGCTCCGCTGGATCGCGACTTCCCGGCAGACGTCCCGGTGATCGCCCACGGTGGGATGGCTTTCAGCATCCTCCAAGGGATCAATGCCCCCGGTATGGAAGCGCCTGCTGCCAGCCCGGTCAGCGCGGAACCGAGGGCGGGAGGCGGGGACTTCGTCTCGAGAGTTTTCAGGGAAAGAACCAGCTTTGACGAGAGCCGGGAGCCGAAGGGCAAAGGGAAGGTTGCCGAGCCGGCTTCGATGCTGTTCCTGGGGATGAGCTTCATCGCGCTGGGGATGCTGCGAGGGCAGAGGCACAGACGGTAGTCTCCCGTGCTGCTACCACGTATACTGTGATGGAAAGGGGAGATGCCAACCATGATGTTCTCAACGACACTCGCGAGACGAATCGCTCTTCCGGCTCTTGCATCCATGGCGCTTCTGACCGGCTCCGCAGTTTTTGGGCAGGCTGGCGGGGAAGCTACTTTTAAGCAGCAATGCGTCATGTGTCACGGCGCCGACGGCGCCGGCAATACGGGCATGGGGAAGGCCATGAAGCTGCGCGATTTGCGATCACCCGATGTTCAGAAAATGAGCGACGCGGAGCTGGCCGCGTTGATCGCCAAGGGAAAAGGGAGGATGCCCGCCTTCGAGAGCAAGCTGGGGAATGAGCGTATCCACGCGGTGGTGGCCTACCTTCGCGAGCTTGCCAAGACCGGGAAATAGCCGAACGCGCTGGGCCGGCTCCGATGAGGACGCGAGCCGCCCTCCAGCCATCTCGCAGGGCTTTGCAAACCGGCGCCTTCCTGTTGCAGGCGGGGCGCCCCGCTTGAACTCTATATCAAATACACTCGTAGGGAGATATGAGACAGTCATTCTTTGTCGCGCTGCTCGTGGCTTCGGTTTGCTTCGGGGCGGATCTGGCATTGACGCCGCCCATGGGATGGAATAGTTGGAACAAGTTCGCGGATAAGATCGACGACAAGACCGTGCGCGAGATCGCGGACGCCATGGTCGCGAGCGGCATGAAGGACGCCGGTTACGTCTACATCAACATTGACGACACGTGGGAAGGCGATCGTGACGCGCAGGGGAATATCCGGCCGAACGGCAAGTTCCCCGACCTGAAGGCGCTGGCCGACTATGTGCATGGCAAGGGGCTCAAGCTCGGCATCTATTCTTCTCCGGGCCCCAAGACCTGCGCCGGCTATGAGGGAAGCTATCAGCATGAGGCGCAGGATGCCAGGACGTGGGCCGGCTGGGGCATCGATTACCTCAAATACGACTGGTGCAGCGCCGAAAAGGTCTATAAGCCCGCGGAGATGCAGGCCGCCTACAAGAAGATGAGCGACGCGCTGAAGGCGACGGGCCGGCCGATCGTGTACAGCCTGTGCCAGTATGGCCTGCAGAATGTCTGGGAGTGGGGCGCCTCGGTGGGCGGCAATCTGTGGCGCACCACCGGCGACATCCAGGACAACTGGAAGAGCATGACGACGATCGGTCTCGACATGCAGGCGGGCAAAGCGAAGTACGCCGGACCGGGGCACTGGAACGACCCGGATATGCTCGAGATCGGCAATGGCGGTATGACCACAACCGAATACCGCACCCACATGAGCTTGTGGGCGATGCTGGCCGCGCCCTTGCTGGCCGGCAATGACCTCCGCGACATGAGTGACGACACGCGGAAAGTCCTCACGAACAAGGAAGTCATCGCCATAGATCAGGACAAGCTGGGCCGGGAGGGATTTCGGGTATCCAAGGACAACGGCGCGGAGATTTGGGTCAAGCCGCTCGAAAATGGCGACCTGGCGCTGGCGCTGATCAATCGCGGCGACATGATGGCCAGCATCCCGGCAGACTGGGAGATCCTGGGTCTGAAGGGAAAGCACAAGGTGCGGGATCTGTGGACGCACATGGACCTGGGATCGTTCCGCGATTACTTCCCGGCTGAAGTTGCTTCGCACGGGGTCGTGATGTTGCGCATCGCAAGGTAGGAGTATAGAAGCCTCGTCAGACCCTGGCGGCGAGGGAGGGCGCCGGGCGGCTCACCTGCGGCGAACCGGAGCGGACTCCATCCAGGCGCGGGTGTCGTCCCAGGAGCGCAAGCCGTTGGTCGCGCCGAGTTGTTGGATGGCCAGCGCCGCGGCGGCGTTGGCGAAGCGCGCCGCGTTCTCGAGCGCGAGGCCGCGGGAGAGCGCGGCCAGGAACGCCCCGGCGAAGCAGTCGCCGGCTCCGGTGGTATCGACGGCGGGCACGTCAAACGCCGGCGTCAGGATCTCGCCATCCGCTGTGAAGATCGCCGAACCGCGCGCGCCGAGTTTGAGCACGACCGTGCGCGCCCCGCATCCGCGCAGCCGCGACGCCGCCTGCGGCGCAACCCCAGTGCCGCTGAGCTTCCCGGCTTCATCTTCGTTCACAAACAGGAAATCGGTGTGTGGCAGGCAGGGCCTGAGATCTTCCATCCAGCGGCCGCGCGCGTCCCAACCCGTATCGAGGGAAGTGACGAGCCCCGCCGCCTTCGCGCGGCGAATCGTTTCCGCGGCGTGCCGTCTCAGAAGAGGCAGTGCGAACAGGTTTGCGAGGTGGAACGAGGACATGCCCGCGGTGAGCGCGGCGTCGAACTCCACCGGCTCGGCGAACGCGCTCGCGGCGGCGCCGGGGCGATGCAGCAGGGAGCGGTCGCCCGCCGAATTGACCAGAACCACGCTGGCCGGCGTGGGCCCGTCCAGGCGCGACACCGGGGAGACATCCACGGCGGCCGACCGCAAGCGTTCGAGCGCCTGATCGCCAAAGCCGTCCAGTCCTACCGCGCTCAGCAGCCGCACCGGCACGCCGAGTTTTCCCAGCGCCACGGACGTGCTCGCGCCGTTGCCGCCCAGGTGCTGCTCGATCGATTCCACCCAGGTGCTCCTGCCCCAGCGGACGCGGTCCACCGCGCGCACGAGGATATCCGCGACAATATTGCCGCAGACCAGCACCCCGCCGCGCGGCATCCTACAGGGCGCCTCCGGCGAGGTTTTGGAGAAACGCGCGCTCCACGGGCCAGCGCCCGAGTACGTGCAGCTCCTTCTGTTCGAAGGCGCCGGCCGCCAGGACGCCGCTGAGATCGCTGGCGTTGGGCGCCTGGTTCTCGCGGGCGAGGAGGTCGCGCAGGCGGGCGGTCACTTCTCTGAGTTGGCCGGTGAGCGCACTGGCAGCGGCGTGGGTCCGGCACGCGGCATCCATCCGAAGCAGGATGCCCTGGCCTTCGAGACCCGCCGCGAACAGCACGGCATCGGAGCCCTCGAGCGCCCGCGCGAACGCCCGGGTGCCGGCCGGTCCGTTGGCATTGTCCCGGATCGCGCCGGCCGGGATGAGCGACCACACCGGTTCGGCCGGAATCTCGATCTTGCGCCGTGGCCTGCGCTCCTCGAGCCGAGTCACGGCCGAATCGTCCTGACTCACCGCCAGCGCCATGATGCCGGGCTGGAGCGGAAAATAGGAAATCTTGCGTTCCGGCGTGCTGCCGTTGATCTTGCACAGCGTGTTGTAGCAACTGCCGCCTTGATTGACGGTGTATTCCGCCAGGTTCTTCCAATCGAACCGGCCGCGCAGCAGAAAGTACGTCCCGCTGGAATGAAAAGAGACCAAAGCGGAATCGAGATCGTTGAGGTAGTCGAAGCCGGTCTGCTCGATGAAGCTCCGGTACTCGGGTTCCTGCAACATCCGGGAAGCTCCCAGCAGGCGGAGCACGCCCGCATTCCGCAGCGCGTGAAAGTCGATGTAAACGACCACCGCGTCATCGGCCGGCAGCCGTGCAAAGAGGGAAGCAGTCGAGGCCCTGTTCAGGCGAAGTACCGCGACCCCTCCGATCACAGCGGCGCAAATCGCGGCCAGGCACAGCAGCACAACCCACGGAGGCAGTCGATGTTTCACATTTCTGAAGATACACAATCCGCGGGTGCAGATGCCTGGCGCGGTATATTGAGCCTTTGGACCCCGAATGAATCGACGAAACTGGTTTCTTACGGTAGCAGCCGCCGCCGGCGCAAGGTTGGCTTCGGACGTGCCACCGGCCGGCGCCGCGCAGGCGGCCAAGCCTTCCGGCGACCTGCCCCTGTCTCAATACGAGCCGCGAAGCATGCTGCACGTCCCGGAGACGGGAATTCAGCGGAGCCGCTTTCCCGTAATCGACTTTCACACGCACCTGTCTTTCTCCACCCCGCTCGGCAAGGAGGAGCCGCCGCGCGAGAACGCGAAACCCGAAGAAATCCTAGAAGTGATGGACCGCCGGAATCTTCGCATGCTTGTCAACCTGACTGGCGGGTGCGGGCGCGCGCTCGACGAAACGATCGCCTATTGGCACAAGCCGCACCCCGACCGCTTCCTGGTCTTCACGGAGCCGTGGTGGAACAAAGCGGCCGGCCCCAGGTATCCGCAAATTCAGGCCGATGAGATCGAGCGCGCTCACCGCGCGGGCGCGCGCGGCGTCAAGGTTCTCAAAACGCTCGGCCTCTATCTGCGAGAGAACATCACTACCGGACCGCTGGTCAAGGTGGACGATCCCCGCTTCGACCCTATGTGGGAAACCGCCGGCGCGCTGAATATGCCCATCGCGATTCACACGTCCGACCCGGAGGCGTTCTTCCTCCCGGTCGACCGCTTCAACGAACGCTGGGAGGAGTTGCACGCGCATCCGGATTGGTCCTTCCACGGGCGGGATTTTCCATCCAACGCCGAGTTGCAGGAAGCGCGGCTGCGCGTGATCGCGCGCCACCCGAAGACGCAGTTCGTGTGCCTGCACGTTGCGGATTCCGAGAATCTTCCGCTCGTCTCCGAATGGATGGACCGCTACCCGAACATGCTGGTCGAGCCCGCCGCGCGCATTGGCGAGATCGGAAGGCAGCCGCGCGCCGCGCGCATGTTCTTCGACAAATACCAGGACCGCATTCTGTTCGGCACCGATGCCGTCCCGCACGGCGACGAGACCCCCCAGCAGGTCTTCGGCGACCTGCTGTACCAGATCTACTACCGCTTTTTGGAGACCGAGGACGAGTACTTCGACTACGCGCCTGCACGCATCCCGCCACAAGGGCGCTGGCGCATCTACGGCCTCGGATTGCCCGAAGGCATCTTGCGCAAGGTGTACTACGAGAACGCCGCGAGGCTGCTGGGGCTGCAGGCTTAATTTCAGCGCGGAGACCGGGAGAGCCAGGCTATGAAGCGCATACGGACCTTCGGGAAGTGGACGGCCGTGGTCGCAGGCTGGGCTCTGGGCGCGCTGCTCGTGTGCGCCGCGATCTGGGCTCTGAAAGAGATTCCCCGCTGGCAGGTGAACGAAGTGGCCAGGATTGCGCTCGGCCGCGACGAGGTCAGGGCCTTTGAGCTGGACATGCGCTCTCGTCTCGGCCCACCTCAGAACTATAATGTAGCTCAGAGATGAACGAACGTTTTGAGAAGATGCGTCAACTTCTGAATGAACTGGAAGGCGAGATGGAAACCGGGACGGCATCTGTCGGAGATCGTGATTTCTCCGCTATGGAACTGCCGCTCATCATTCAGGAGATCGTGGATGATCTACAGCCGCTTCTGTCGCCCTACGAAGCTACATTTTACTGGTATCTGTTCCGCCATTCAATTTCGGAAAGCGGCAAACCGCTCCTTCGGGTTAGCACCAGGGGTCTGCAAAGCGGTGTGGTGAGATCCAACCGTTCCGAGACGATCTCGCTTCAGCATGTGCGTGAAACCCTGGCCGCTCTGGAAACGTTCGGAGCCATTCGGAAGGAAGGTGAACCAAACCGGGACGGTACACCGTATCGGGTGTTGATCCCTGATGAAATTGGGGCGTGTCGGAAGTTCCGTGCGGAACGCATGGAGACGGAACCGAAGCCCGAGATCGCTGCCGCCGACATCGACTACTACAACGTCCGAGAGAACCGAATCGCGGTTTACGAGCGAGACGCATACAAGTGCCGCTATTGCGAGAAGCAGCTTACCCGCTTTACCGCCACGCTGGATCACGTCACACCCGTTGCCGAAGGCGGTGACAACAGCTTCGGCAATTTGGTGACTGCGTGCCTGGACTGCAATTCTAGGAAGAACAAACGGCCCGTTGGCGATTTTCTTGTGGAGCAATGAAGACAGACTAGGGCAGGCGAGCGGCCCAAAGCGGGACCCGATCCAGAACATCTGGCACGCTTCAGGACGGTCATGACGGCGCTGATCGCCGTCCCGAAAGATGAGGCATTCCGGGCGTTTTTGAACAACCGAAACGACTGGCTATTGATTCTTACGCGGCCTTTTCCACGTGCGTGCGCATGGCAACGACCTGCTCTTCCGGGGAGAGCTGGCCCCGGCTGACGGTGTTGAGCGTGGCCCCGACATACGCCGTGCAGTGGCGCAGCCGCTGTCTACGCCGCGGGCCGCGGTTTGGCCGGCGCGCACTCCAGCGTGGCCGATGCGCCCTCCAGACCCGGCGAGGAAGCCGTGATTTTCAACACGCCATCCTGCTTCGAGGCCTGCACAATGGCCATCGACAGGCCGTTGAACGCTCTGCGCCGGCCGCCCTTGTCGGGTTCGTGGCTGCTCGGATCGCCGTTGCCCACGCCGATCAGCCGCCCGTTGCCGGAGACGCTGAACGCGATCTCGTTCGCGGCCACGGACACAAGACGGCCCTGGCTGTCCACAACTTCCGCCGCCACCATGGATACGTCTTCGCCGTCGGCCGCGATGCGCGTACGATCCGGCCGCAGGACGATGCGAGCGGGGGCGCCGGTGGTCTCGCGCCTGGCCGTGAGCACCTGCTCGCCGCCCTGATAGCCGCGGGCCTCGATCGTTCCGGGTGCGTATTTCACTTTCCATTCGAGGTGCGAGTTCTTCACGACATCCCGCGCGCCCAGGCTGCGTCCGTTCAGAAACAACTCCACGCGCTCCAGGTTGGTGTGGCACCACACCGCGACCTCCTGGCCTTCCTTCCAGTTCCAGTGCGGAAACAGATGCAGCACGGGCTTGGATCCCCACCACGCCTGGTAGTAGTAGAAGTTGTCCTTGGCGAAGCCGCAGGTGTCGAGAATGCCGAAGTGCGAGCTGATGCACGGCCAGCCGTACGGCGTGGGCTCGCCGCGATAGTCGAAGCCGGTCCAGGCGAATCCGCCCGCCAGAAACGGCCGCTCCGCATAGACCTTCCACCAGCGTTCGGCCGTGGCCGCCCAGGGCGGGAAGTTGACGTCGTAGGCGCTGACGTAGCCTTTCTCTTTATCGTTGGCGTAGACACCGCGCGTGGATACGGTGCTGGCGGTTTCCGAGCCGACCATCGGCTGGTTCGGGAGGCGCTTATGATACGCATCGATGCCCCGCTCGCTGTAGTTGAAGCCGCGAACATCCAACAGGGGAGCGGCGCCGCGCCAGGCGCTGGTGTTCATGGCGAGGGTGACGGGACGCGTGGGGTCCAGCCCGTGGGCGAGCCGCTTCATGCTGGTTATGATGCGCGCGCCGCGTTCGGTCTCCTGTTCCGGCTCTTCGTTGCCCATGGACCAGAGCACCACGCTGGGATGATTGCGGTCCCGGCGGATCAGGCGTTCGAGCTCGCTCAGGCCCTCCGGACTCGACGACATCATGCGGGTTTCATCCATCACCAGCATGCCCAGGCGGTCGCAGGCATCGAGCAGCTCCGGCGTGGGCGGATTGTGCGAGGTGCGGCAGGCGTTCGAGCCCATCTCTTTCAGGCGCTCGACGCGGTAGTACTGAATGCGGTCCGGCAGGGCCGAGCCCACGCCGGCGTGATCCTGGTGATTGCACGTGCCCTTGATCTCCACGTGCTGGCCGTTCAGGAAGAAGCCGGCGTTGGCATCGAAGCGCAGAGTGCGGATGCCGAACGGCGTCTCATAGCGATCCACCACGGCGCCGCCGCTCTCGACGGTGCTCAGAAGGCGATACAGATCCGGCGTATCCGGCGACCACAACGCCGGCTTCGGCACCGCGATCTGCTGCTCGAATTCGAGCCGGTTCCACGGCTTCACGGGCGCGAACGCGGAGCGGACCGTCCCCACCACCTTGCCTTCGCCATCCACGATCGCCGACAGCACGCGGCAGCTTCGCTCGTCATCACCGTCATTCCGCACATCGGTGGTGACCCGGACCGTGGCCGCGCCGCCCGAGACCTCCGAGCGCACGAACGTGCCCCAGTGGGCGACGTGAACCGGAGCGGTCTTGCTCAGCCAGACATGCCGGTAGAGGCCCGCGCCTTCGTAGAACCACCCTTCATGGAGCGTGGCGTCCACCCGCACCACCAGCACGTTCTTGTCGCCATAGTTGATGAAATCGGTGATGTCGAAGCGGAAGGGCGCGTAGCCGCTCAGGTTCCCGCCGAGATAGTTCCCATTGATGGCCACCATCGAATCGCGGAACACGCCGTCAAATTCGATCGCTATGCGCCGGCCCGCGTCGGCCGCCGGAATGTCGAACACGCGCCGGTACCAGCCGATGCTGGTGGCCGGGTATTTGCGCCCCAGCGGTTTCGAGCCTTGCCCGACCAGGTCCTTGTCGTTCTCGAATGGCAGCTCCACGGCCCAGTCGTGCGGCAGATCGATTTCTTTCCAGGCGCTGTCATCATACTTGACGCCACCGGCGGGAAACAGAACGCCGCTCTTGGCGAACGCCGCGCCGTCCCCGCCGCCGAATCCGAAATCGCGCGCCGGGTCACTGGCGTGGCCGAGGGCGAAACGCCAGCCGGCATCGAGCAGCAACCGCTCCCTGGGCCAAACGCCCTGGCTGGCGTCCTCACCCTCGCGAGCGGCGGAGGCCGCTTCGGAGGAAAGCGCGGTGCTCGCGGAAACCGCGATACTGCTCTTCAGCAGATCTCGTCGTGTCATGGTCATCGGGTCCGAAGACACGATGGTATCGCAACAGAATGATGGAGGTCGATTCGATGCACGTGATTGCTGATGTATGTGTGATTCCCATGGGTATCGGCGTTTCGGTGTCGCGCGAGGTCGCCGCTTGCGAGCGGGTATTCCAGGAAGCGGGACTCCAAACCAGGCTGCACGCCTACGGCACCAACGTGGAAGGGGAGTGGGACGCCGTCTTCGCCGCGGTGAAGCGCTGTCACGAGGTGCTGCACGAAGCGGGCGTGCCGCGCATCTCGAGCAGCATGCGTTTCGGCACGCGGACCGACCGCCGGCAGTCCATGGAGGACAAGGTCCGCAGCGTGGAGACGAAGCTGGCGAAAGCGTGTGAATCTCAGAGGCCCGAGTAGGGCGGACGCCCCCGTCCGCGGCCGGCCCCCTGGCCGGCCTTGGGCGGGATCAGGGGATCCCGCGCGGTCCAGGGGGACCGCCCCACACTAGCTGCGCGCCTCAGAGCCGCTCGGCGGGCGGTTTGCGGGACTTCTGCTCGAACATCTCCGCCCAGATGTGTTTGATCTGCTCGTAGCTGCGGTGGAATTCCTCGCGGACATCGTGCGGCGCGGCGTAGGCCATGACCCGCGCGCCGGCCATGACGTACGGAGCCAGGCGTGAATGCACCACGGACCGCGGCGGCGGCTTCGCCGAGAACGCCATCAGCACAAAGACGACGACCGCGCAGACGAGCATGCCGCGCACGGCGCCGAACGCAGCCCCGAGCAGACGGTTCAGCCAGGAGAGGTGCGCGAACTTCAGCAGCTTTTCAAGGAGCGCGCCGATCAGGCCGCCGCACACGATCACCGCGACGAAGATCGCCAGAAACCCGGCCAGGTTCGCCAGTGGACGCGCGCGGATGAACGTCCGCATCAGCTCGCCCGCGCTGCCATAGAACCACAGCCCGCAAAGAATGCCGAGAATCACCGCCGCGAACCCGATCCCGGTGCGCGCGATACCCTTGGCGAAGCCGCGGAGGATCGATAGGGCCAGGATGAGGCCGAGAACGATGTCGAGCCAGTTGGGCATAAGCGCTCCCAGTGTACCCGGTTCGGCGGCGGCGCGGCGAAGCGATCTTCCGCGGCCTGCTAGAATTGGTGGAGCACCGCTCGGGCGGTTAGCTCAGCCGGTTAGAGCGCCTGCCTTACAACGGCAAGCTCCGGTTGTGACCCCCCATCTTAACGCTGATTCAGCGGTATCCCATTCACAATAAGCCGCTTGTTCCCATGCTATCCAATTGCAACTTGCTCTCCATGGCTAGAGCGCATACCTTACAATCGGACTGGTATGGCTGCTCAAGCCGAAAAAGCGGATTGTCATCGCACAGAAACCGGGTCCGTGGGGTCATCGCTTCCAGCGGTTCGAAGACTCCAATTCCCGGGCGTTATGCTCTACCTCATGAGTTCGTTAAAACAAGAGCGTATCCGCTCGGCCACCACTCCCTTATCTTTGATATTACTGTAGCCGGTCATTTGCTCAAGCTCCGCTGCTTTCGCTCTGAACTTCTCACCATGAAAGTTCGGATCATCTGACCGTTCGGTTGGATCGTCCTTGAACTGTAGGTGAATCATTTCGTGCAACAGAAGTTCGTTGACGTAATCTTCGCCTGCTGCACTTGATATAAGGATCTTAATACGCCAACAGCGTGAGTGAGGCTCGTCGTTATCAAAGTCGAACTGTGCATGAGCGTCGGCTACCATGTATTTTGCGTCTGTGATCCAACAGAGAGGACCGCTTGGCAGATCTCCGTTCCAATACTGCCGGTTGAACTTGTCAAAATGTTCTTTGAGACTGTATGTTCTATAGTCAAAAGACATTTCGGTCACCACCACCCATTTTCTGTCGTGGTCTCTTCGTGTGTCTTCGCCCGCCAACCCATACGAGATGGAACGAAGGTGCAGTCAATCAAGTGCTGACCGTTTTTCCAGCGGCAGCTGGCGAATCGCTTCCACTTCCGCCCTGGAATCGGCACCCTGCATTAAGCGCCACTCCCAGACTCAGGTACGGCTTCATGTCCGGTGAAGTCGCCGGTTCGTGTGCGCGAATCCGTGACCGTGTGAGTTGTCATCGTCTAGGTTTTCGCGCAACATCTGGAGCCCAGACGCCTTTAGCGGTTTTACTTCGTTTGTGACAGTGCAGTGTATTTCTCCAAGACCAGACGACAATCGCTTAACTGGGGATTGCCCGGTAGTTCGTAGAAATCCGTAGAAAGTAGCGACCCTCGTTTCCCTGAGGCGTGGTAGCCTCAGGAAAATTTCTCGCCAAAGAAAAGGAGAGTCGCTACATGAACAAACCATACCAGA